>Ga0206681_10000019_pt1 | contig 119755 bp, 112 predicted proteins | sample M150012015metaG_FD_161048 | JGI IMG/M metagenome (GOLD analysis project Ga0206681, IMG submission 161048) | Ammonia-oxidizing marine archaeal communities from Monterey Bay, California, United States - M1 500m 12015 | ecosystem: Environmental > Aquatic > Marine > Intertidal zone | place: USA... | reverse complement strand
TTAGATTTGATTGACTAAAAAACCAGAACTCATTATAATTTGCCGCTTCATTCCTCGATAGCTCAGTTGGTAGAGCAACGGACTGTTAATCCGTTTGTCCCTGGTTCGAGCCCAGGTCGAGGAGCCACTATTATTAAACTAGGACGTTCGAGGACGTCCTTTTTTATGCGCGAAATCCATTGATAATAAAGGGTTTCAGAGCCTACCATCTCCGCAGCCCTTCATTTTCTTTCTCAGAAAGTTGCCCCTAGCCACCAAAATTGTGTACTATTTTTATGCTGATTATGTAGAGGTTCGGTGCTACATGATGCAAAAGTGGGTGGACTGGTTAGGCTCTATCCGCCATAATGGCCGCTAAAAAGAGATGTTAAATACCGCTTGAATTTATTCTACTATATAGATATTTATGGCTCAACAATTAACAAAAAGTTTAGTAGGCGCTTTAACTCTTGTCGGCATAATTATTATGTTGTGGTCACACCACTGGATAGTTGAGTTACATACACAGAGTTTGCGGGTAGATGCAGATGAAAAGGGTGCTTTACACCAAAGATCGATTAATAACGAATTAAAGCGTTTTGGATTTTTACCCTTCATAATAGCAAGGGATGAACAGCTAATTGAATGGTCTTTTAATCAACCAAAACAAGCCAATATAGCGCTTGAGAGCATTGTCAAATCTTCTGGCACTAACAACCTTTATGTTTTAGATAATAAAGGCACAACACTATCATCAAGCAATTGGCGTAGTGATTTATCTTTTGTTGGAAAGAACTATGGCTTTCGACCATATTTTATAGATTCAATGGCCGGTAGCAATGGATACTTTTTTGGTATTGGTGCAACATCAAAAGTACCCGGCTTCTTTATTTCTACGCCTGTAAGAGAGGGGGCAAATATCATAGCGGTTGCTGTTACCAAAGTTCACCTATCAACAATTGAAAAAACATGGGTAGATTTAGGTGAAAAAATCTTTGTAACTAACAGTGATGGCGTTGTCATATTGAGCAGCCTTGATGAATGGAAATACCACTCCTTGTTGCCATTGAACGCTCAACAAATGCAAAAAATCGAAAAACAAAAACAATTTGCTGGCTTAACAATTGACACACTCTCAGAACACCTTCAAGCGTCTGATAATAAAATAAAGATTAATGGTGTTTCTTATCTACATAAAGTGCTAGATATAAATGATGTTGGTTGGAGGCTGCACTATTTAACACCCGTTTCAGCTGTAACGCAATTAGCAATAGCAACTTGGGCAAAAATTGGTTCAATTGCGCTAGCATTAATAGCAATTTTATTGCTTCTAAGGCTTCTTCAATCTCGCTGGCGTCTGTCAATCTCTCAAAATGAATCAGAAGAATTGAGGGTATTAAACAAAACCCTGCAAACTGAAATAACGCAACGACAAAAAGTTGAGGAAAAGCTTCTTGTTGCTCAAAAAGGCATAAAACGAAGTAGTAAATTGGCTGCAATGGGGCAGTTATCTGCTTCCATTATTCATGAACTGGGACAACCTTTGTCTGCCATGAAGACATACATTGTGAGCTCACAAGTTCCTGATGAGAAAAATCAAATGAGTATTAATCATGTGCTAACAATGCTGCCTAAATTGGAGAACTTGGTAGATAGAATGTCTGACATTTCACGACAGCTCAAATTCTTTACTCGAAGCGGAGAAAATCCATTGTCATTAATCGATATTCGCCACGCCCTTAATCAAGCTTTGACTATTACACATTTGGGTCTTGAAGATGAAGAGGTGGGCGTTGAAGTCTTGTGTGAAGACGTCCCTTATCTAGTCATGGCTGGTCAAGTGCGTATGGAGCAAGTGTTTGTGAACCTAATTAACAACGCCAGAGCGGCAATGGCCCATTGCAAGACAAAAAAGATAACTGTTCGTATAGAAACCAAAAAGGAGGAGGGGCAGATTATTATTAAAGTGAAAGACGTTGGCGAAGGAATGTCAAGCGATACACTGCACGCCTTGTTTGATCCTTTCTATACAACCAAACCGTCTGGTGTCAGCCTGGGACTGGGCCTAACCATCTCCACTAATATTATTCACGAGTTTCATGGATCTCTAACAGCAATGAACAACACTAGTAAAGGTGCTTGTTTCATAATTACACTGCCCATGGCCGAATGAAACGCGTAATCAAACAATTTATTGTTGTTGTCGATGATGATCAGGCTATACGAGAGTCGTTATCTGACTATCTGAGTAAAGTTGGCTATCATGTAAGGTGCTATCAGAATGGCAGTGAAATGCTTGCTGAAATTGAAGATTTGAATATTGGCGTTATTGTTTGTGACCTGAAGATGCCTGAAATGACTGGCATTGAAGTCTTAAAAGTACTTAAGTCTCAAGAAAATTCCCCGCCCTTCATTTTGGTTACTGCTTATGGAGATATACCAACTGCTGTAATGGCTATAAATATTGGTGCTTTTGATTTTATTGAAAAACCTTTTGAGCCGCAAGCATTGAAAGAGACGATAGATATGGCATTAAAACATCGCCAACGTGAGACTCTCGATTCGAAGATAGAGCATGACTCGAACATTGCCCCGTTAGACCAAATAATTGTTGGCCAAAGCGCTGTTATGACAAAATTTCGCCATGAAGTAATTGATTGTGCAAGCGTGTTGCAAAATATACTCCTAACTGGCGAAGAGGGAGTAGAAAAAGTTCTGGTAGCAAAAGCTATTCATCAACATAGCGTTCAGCGTAACTCTCCATTTATTCATGTCAAGTGTTGTACAGTTTCAGAATCATTGTTTAGTAAAACTTTTTTAAGCACTGAAGGGGCATTTGAAAGAGCGGGTGACGGCACCATCTTTTTGGATGATTTGGACAGTATGCCGCTTGAATGTCGTGATCAACTGCTTACCCTGTTGGAAAAAAATATTTTTCAGTACATATATAGGCCAAAAATCAACGTTAAAATACCAAGAATCATTTGCTCGGTTAGTCATTCTCCCGAAGACAAAAATGCAAACACCATTATTGGTAAAATTTGCCGCAGGGTTGGAAAGGTTCGCCTGAAAGTACCTCCCTTGAGAGGGCGCCCTGATGATATTATTGAACTGTTTAATAAGCGTATTACCCAGACGGCAAACGAATATCAAATCTCGATACCGCCATTATCTGTTGAAGATGTAACAACCCTATCTACTTACCATTGGCCAAAGAACCAACAACAGCTTAAGCAAATTGCTGAGCGTTTTGTTCTATTAAATCGCACGAAGCATGTCACCATAAATCACTTGTTGGACGTTTCACCAGTAGATATGATAGACGTGACCAACAGTTCAAACAAAACCCTTCGAGCTTTAACCCAAGACTTTGAAAAACAAATAATCACGCAAGCCATGATTGAGTGTTCGGGAAATATTACACAAGTATGCAGCCTTTTAAAAATACCCAGGCGAACACTAAATGAAAAACTATTGAGGCACGATTTAACTCGTACAAAGTTTTTGTAAGGTTCGCTACCCAAGTCAATCAACTAAAGTTGCAATCGGCGGAATTCCGCTTGTTGTGCGGCAGTAATCCGCCTAACACATCCCCCCATCAGTTGCTAAACTCTCTTCAACCTTAGCTTTGTCTTAACTGCTCCATCTCAAATCTTCGGTTTAATTCTAATTAACAAGGAGAATAAAATGATTAACAAAATACTAAGCACAACAGTTAAGGCTCTTGTGCTTTCTGGTCTGATGATTAGCCCTGTTGCTATGGCGGATACTATTTCGCTTGGTGCGGCAGTCTCTTTATCGGGTAAATACTCAACAGCAGGCAACCACACTAAAAAAGGTTATGACTTGGCTGTTAAATATGTCAATTCCATGGGTGGTGTCAGTGTCGGTGGCAAAGTATACGACCTTGAAATTATCTACTATGACGATGAATCCACACCTGCACGAGGCGCATCCCTTGCTGAAAGGTTGATTCTAAGAGACGGTGTAAGCTTTATGTTGGGGCCATATAGTTCAGGCCTAACCAAAGCCATCGCACCTGTAACAGAAAAACACGGTGTGCCTATGGTTGAGGCAAATGGAGCTTCTCGCTCATTGTTCAATCAAGGATATAAATACATGTTTGCTGTACTGTCAACTTCAGAACAATACCTACAAGAGGCGGTAAATCAAATTGCAGAAAAAGCTGGGAAACCAGCATCTGAAATAACAGTGGCTTTAGCAATAGAGAACGATCCATTCTCGCAAGATATTAGAGCGGGTGTTATTGATGATGTTAAACGCCACGGCATGCAAATAGTCATTGATGATAAGCTGCCAAGAGATTTAAGCGACATGACATCTACGCTGGTTAAGGTAAAAGCTCTTAAGCCAGACTTGCTTGTATTATCTGGACACTCTAAAGGAGCCGCATTAGTCGTTAGACAAATGAATGACCTTGGTGTTCATGTTAAGATGCTTGCAATGACGCACTGTGAGTCAGCAAAGCTTGATGACAAAGAAAAGTTTGGCAACTTAGCTGACTATGCTTTGTGCGCAGCACAATGGGCGCCAACTGTTACAAGTGAAGGTCTAACGTTTGGTACTGCGAGCAACTACACTCAAATCTTTGTTGATGAGTATGGCTATACTCCACCGTATCAGGCGGCTGAATCAACTGCCGCAGTGCTAGTCATGGCAGATGCGTTATCAAGAGCGGGCTCACTTGACAAAGATGCTGTTAGAGATGCTCTTGCTGCAACTGATATGTCAACCTTCTACGGTAAAGTGAAGTTCTCCGAAGCGGGTAATAACATTGCAAAACCTATGCTATTGCGCCAACTAATTGATGGCAAATACTATGTGGTAGCACCTGCAAATGTTGCTGAAACCGACCTTGTATACCCACGTCCTTAACGGCGCGAGTTGCTAGGTTATCTATGAACCAACAAGGCAGCGTGTAATGCGCTGCCTTTTATGGGCAACCCTCAAAAAGAACAATGATTACTTATATAAATATTTTAATTGAAAGCCCAGAATTTCTAGCACAATTACTCATTAACGGCATGTTGGTCGGCGCTATTTTTGCACTAATAGCTTATGGTTTGGCGTTAATCTGGGGCGTGATGGATATCATCAATTTTGCCCAGGGAGAGCTGGTAATTTTTGGTGGATATCTAACTTACACACTATTTTATCAATTCGGACTTCACCCCATACTCACAATTCCTATCGTTGCTATTGTCCTATATGGATTCGGTTGGGCAGTATACAACACCATTATTTATCGACTTTTAGGACAAAAAGATATTTTTATTACCATACTGGCCACCTTCGGATTGGCAATTCTAATGCAACAATTGATGCAGGCAGTTTTTGGACCTGATGTGGTTACTGCAAACCCAGAATTGGGCATGCAAGTCCTATTTGATGGCAGTATTATAATTCCGAACATTCAGCTTATAAGTTTCCTCATTTCACTATTTGTCGGTGCTGTGCTGTTTATTGTTATGCGCTATTCACGCTTTGGTCAGGCCATTCGGGCCACAGCCCAAAACTCTCGTGCTGCAAGAATTCTAGGTATTGATATTGACAAAGTCTACGCCAACACATTTGCTATAAACGCAGCACTCTGCGGCATCGGAGGCTCTTTAGTGGTAATGATTTGGACGATCCACCCTTTCGTTGGCTTGGTTTACACGTTCCGTTCTTTCATGATTGTCATCCTGACAGGCTTGGGTAATTTTGTTGGGATTATTTTTGCCGGAATGGGTATAAGCGCCTTTGAAAATGTTACTGGATTTATTATTGGTGCGGAATTTCAGGCTGCAGTTATCTTTTGCTTGCTGGTTATTATTCTAATCACTAGAAGCATCCGCGCAAGAAAAAAACGAGAATATATAGAGTAATTGAGAGCTATTATGATGACAAAAACAAAACAAAACACACTAATGTGGTTGGCGCTACCTATCATGGCGCTTGCTCCACTACTTTTTCCAAGCCACACAACTCTGATGACATACATATCGGTAATGATTGTCCTGGCACTCACCTGGGATATGCTTGGTGGACAAACGGGTTACAACTCTTTCGGTAACATATTCTTCTTTGGTGTTGGAATGTATGTCTGTGCTGTTGTTCAGAGAGACATGTTCACATCAGGCCTAGATCGATTTGAGCGTATTTCTGAAGTCGTAGTCAGTATAAGTGCTAGTGAGTATTTTATAAGTCTTGCGACGGGCGCTCTTGCTGGTGGGGTTGTGGCGCTCTTGCTTGCGGTGATTCTCGGTTCAGGAATATTAGGAATGCGCGGCCATTATTTTGCCATTTGTACCTTGGGTCTTGGCCACGCCGGTGCAGAAATAGCAAGTGGAATTGATTATATTGGCGCAGGCTCTGGAATGGTGACGCCGATATATCCAAGTGACGCATTTATAGGAAAAGAATTTTTTTACTTTTATGCATTTCTTCTTCTTGCACTTATCACGTTCTCTATCTTTAGAAAGATTTATAAAAGCCAGTTTGGCCTGGCATTAAACGCAATAAGGGATAACGAAAATAAGGCCGAGTCAATGGGTATTTATACTACACGGTACAAGGTGACAGCCTGGTCAATTTCTGCATTCTTTTTGGCGATAGCCGGTGCAGGAGTTGGAAATGTTATTGGTTTTATCGATCCAGTCGAGATCGCCTTTTCGGGACCCACGTTTGGTGTCTGGATGATTGTAATGGCCATTCTAGGTGGCAAGGGAACTTTATGGGGTCCGGTAGTCGGTGCGTGTATTTTGTATTTATCAAAAGAAGCCTTTTGGACTTACTTGTTAGGGTGGGATAAAGTTGCTCTAGGATTCTTGATTGTTGTTATTGTTGTTTACTTTCCAAAGGGTATTTTTGGCTGGATAGAAGAGAGAAAACAATTTAAGAATCGAGTTACGGCACAAAAAGGAAGTGATAAATGAATTTATTAACGGTTAAATCAGTCGGCAAATCTTATGGTGGTGTTGTGGCGAATCACGATGTATCCCTTACAGTGCCAAAGGGGAAAATTGTTGGAGTTATCGGCCCAAATGGCTCAGGAAAGACAACACTATTCAACTCCATTGTTGGTCACCATGCCATTGACTCTGGTGAAATACATTTTAATGGTCAAGAAATATCCGCACTAACCATTCCCGAGATTGCAAGACTTGGAATGCTTAGAACGTTTCAACAAACCCATATTTACGGAAAAATGAGCTGTGTACAAAATATGCAGATTAGTTCAGATATTGATGCCCGTTGGAGAATTATTTTTAGCCCGTTTTCAAAAGAAATTGACGAAAGGGTTGACGAACTATTGGCTTTTGTTGGTCTGTATAAAAAACGCTTTCTTTTAGCCGGTGATTTATCTTTTGGGCAGCAAAAACTCTTAGAATTTGCCATGGCATTGATGAAGAAACCAAAGATGCTCTTACTTGACGAGCCAACAGCAGGCGTCAATCCAACATTGATTAATGGCCTAATTGATCGACTGCAACAAGTCAATGAGGAGATGGGTATAACATTGCTGGTGATAGAGCACAACATGCGAGTAATTATGAACTTGGCCGAGCACATATATTGCGTGGCTGGAGGCACAATGCTTGCAGAAGGTAAGCCAGTCGACATTCAAAATGATCAACGCGTTATTGACGCATATTTAGGAAATTAAGATGATTAAAAAAATCCACGGTTATGGACAAGGTGGTGTTGAGACTGTTATTTCGGTTGAAGATGTGGACAGGCAGGCAGGTGCTTTAAAACAAGGCAATCTAACTACAAATGACCTGGAGGCATTAACAAACAATAAACCGCACCTTTCGATAGATAACCTTAAGGCGGGTTATGGAGAAATGGAGATTCTACATGGTATTGATTTGCGTATAGGCGACGGCCAGTCACTCTGCTTAATAGGGCCGAATGGTGCTGGAAAATCTACAATCCTCCATAGTATTTTTGGTTTTACAAGAATATTTAGTGGTGATATTAGTATTAATGGTAATGAGATAACAAGCTTCTCCCCAAGTAAAAAACTAAAAGACTCTGGTATTGCATACATCTTGCAAGATAACTCGGTTTTTCCTGATATGACTGTTGAGGAAAATTTGTTAATGGGCGGCTATTTGTTAGACAAGCCTACCGACGCAAAAAAAGCAGTTGATGAAGTGTTATCAGAATACAGCCGCCTAAACAAACGTAAAAACAACAAGGCCAGCTCTCTTTCTGGTGGCGAAAGAAGACTACTGGAAATAGCCAGAGCGCTAATAATGAATCCTAATGTTCTTTTGGTGGATGAGCCTTCAATTGGCCTAGAGCCAAGATTTATTAACATGGTGTTCGATATTCTGGGAGATTTGCGGGACAACCAAGGAAAAACTATTATTATGGTAGAGCAAAATGCCAAAAAAGGCCTAGAATTTTGCGATATTGGCTATGTTATTGTGTCTGGCGAGTTGGTATTAGCGGACTTTGGCAGTCAATTATTAGAAAACCCAGAAGTTGGTAAACTTTTTCTTGGGGGTTGATGAAATAGTCAAATAATCCACCTCTCAAAAATAATTGCAAACCATCCGTGAATCACTTCACGAAAGAGTCCGGATAAATACGCTTTGTCGGGTTCAAGTCCTAGCCGAGAGGTGAATGTAGTTGGCATTATTCCCTCCAACTTGTTTATTGGATTACAAAATGATGATTTAATTACAACAAAGTGAGTGCGTTTGTGAGTACAAGTTATAGTTTTATATTATTATTTATTAAATATCAGGGACTTATACCTGTAATTGGGATACAGGTCGAGGAGTCATATATTTAAAAGCCTATCTTGGGATAGGATTTTTTTCGCCTGGTGTATTAGTTCAGGTGCACACCGGGTGCGCAATAGTCAATTATTCAGGGTGACAAAAGGTTAGAATGGGCACTATTCTATTACTATAAGTGCACTATATGGCTTTTATGTTAGAACACCAAAAGCTCGGCGGTAGGCAAAAGGACGCACTAAATAAGAAGACTATCTTGAAGGCAAGCGAACTCCTGTTACGTTTGAACATTAAACCAATTCAAAAGTTAGTTGAGCTCGCCGAACCTGATGAGGCAACTATTGACCACAAAATACATTGCTACAAAGAAATAGCGAAGTACGCATACCCAAAATACAAAACTCAAGAGCTTCCTAATGGGGAGTTGGGTCAGCCGCAATCTGTACAAATAAGGCTGATTGAGACCAGCGGAAAAGTTACGGATATTGTATAGAGTTGAGAGAGTTATCTTGAATCTGTTTTACCATGCTTCATTATGAGCTTTAATCGCAAACACCCAGTGAGAAGCTAAATATTATTTAAGCATTGTTACTGAGCGTGTACATCGCCTACAAAATAAATGGATTCATAATGTATTTATTGCCTTAATATGAAACAGATAGGGGTTTATAAAAACCAATCCAGTATTATGGAAGCCCCTCTTTGGAAAGGCTTGGGAAATTGTAGGTAACCAGTTCAGAGGTCTAGTCTAATAAATTGAGGTATCACTAAATAGATTGTATACAATGCCTTGTACTAACGATTCACGGTCTTCTAGATTGACAACAAAAGAAGACACACTAAGGTGTCTTAATCTTTGCATGGGTGGGTTTTTTAACGCAAACCTTTCTAGTTGAAAGGCTTGATTGAGTAATTATAAGTAATCTGGCAGGGTGCACCTTAAACTATTCAAAGGGCACAGTTTTATAGATTTTGCTGTATCTGCAATTCAATTAAAGAGCAAATCTAAAAGTTAAAAGAGTGTTCCCACCACCAGTACTTACTGTATGTCCGACATGGATAGCTGTTGATTCGTTAAGCCAATAATTACCACCAAAATCAATACCTATCCCATTGCCATTTAGTGGGACTGATATGTCCACATTGGTAGAGATTGTGTCTGAGAGAAAGCTTAAAAATCCAAATTTTATATTTTGTTCATTTGCGTTACCAGAAGCCCCTCCATCAACACTTAGACTAAGATTTGACGAGTTGTAGCTTATAACTAGGTCGCTATTTTCACTTACATTCCAATAGTGACCAATTTTGAGTGACGAGGCCTTGGCTTCTCCGCCAGACTGGAGATTAATTGAAAATTGCCCACCTATAATAAAATGTTTGAAAGTGCCAGAGCCACCTAAACTTAAGTATAGGCCATTACCAACGCCATCAATTTTTACCGACCCTAGACCTGACTCCAAGTAATTAAATGTGCTCTCTGATCGGTCATTGTCTGCATTGGCAAATGACACTGTCGAGATTAAAAGTAGAATTAGAGTTAGAAATTTTTTGCGCATAGATACCCCTTAAAATGTTCACACCTAGTACGAGTATACGTTTTTAGTGTTAATTAAGCAACTACTAAAATAGTCTAAAATGAGTTATACTTATTGCATGAAAATTTACTCATCAAACAATCACGATGAAATAGTAATTTTGGTCTTGTGCGTTTTTCTTTATATTGTTTATAATTTAATGAATTAATTCCAGCCACTAATTACCTTAACTTCCAAGAATTCTTCAAGGCCCAGTACTCCGCCTTCACGGCCGATACCCGAGTGCTTGTAACCACCAAAAGGGGCGTCCATCCCAAGATCGGCACCATTAATTTCAACCATTCCAGAGCGTAATCGTTTAGAAACACGCTTGGCTTTGTCGATATCTTGTGTTTGTATGTAGTTGGTTAAGCCAAAGCAAGTGTCGTTAGCAATCGAAATTGCCTCTTCTTCGTTCTCGAATGGAATCATCGATAGTACCGGTCCAAAGATTTCCGTTTGAGCGATGGTCATTTGATTATTAACATCTGAGAAAATGGTGGGTTTGACAAAGTAACCTGTTTCAAAGCCGTCTGGCTTACCAACACCGCCCGCGCTTAGTGTTGCCTTTTCATCAACGCCTTGTTGAATAAGGTGTTGAATTTTATCAAATTGCAGTTGAGAAATAACAGGCCCCATATGACTCCCTTGTTTTGTGGGAAGGTCAACCGATGTTTGCGCAGCAACAGCCTGAGCTTTGGCAACGGATTGCTCGTAAACAGAGCGTTCAACCAGCATTCGTGTGGGTGCATTGCAAGATTGACCGGTATTGCTAAAACAATGCTTTACGCCACGTTCAACAGCGTTATCGTCGGCATCAGCAAAAATAATATTGGCCCCTTTGCCGCCCAACTCTAAGCCGATTCTCTTGAAATCATCGGCCGCATTATGAGAAATTAGTGCGCCTGCTCTTGTGGATCCCGTGAAGGAGACCATGTTAACATCAGGATGGCAGCTCAACTGAGATCCCACACCTGCTCCGTCACCATTGACAAGGTTAAAAACTCCATCAGGCAGGCCAGTTTCGTTAATCATTTCGGCAAAAACCATGGACGAGAGCGGTGCTATTTCAGAGGGTTTTAGTACCATTGTGCAGCCAGTAGCAATTGCAGGGATGACTTTTAAAGTAACTTGATTAATGGGCCAATTCCATGGTGTGATTAATGCGCAAACACCTTTTGGCTCATAAACGAGACGATTGTCTGGCGCGTGATCGCCCAAGGGTTTCTCAAATTCAAACGTTTTGAGTTTTTTAATAAAAGTCTTGATGTGCCCAGCGCCAGAACCCGTTTGTGCGGTGCTTGCAAAGTCGATTGGCGCGCCCATTTCGAGGGAGATTGCTTCAGCCATATCGGACCATCGACGTTTGTAGACGCTGTAAAGCGCCTCTAGAACTTCAATTCTATCTTCTTTTGAAGACACCCCCCAAGTTGTTAACGCGTTTTTAGCGGCATTGACTGCAAGGTTGGTATCGGCTTCTGAGCCCAGTGAAATGGTTGCGCAAACACTTTCATCTGCTGGATTGATAACGTCAAAGTTGCTGGTGCGGCTAGGTTTGACCCAGGTGCCATTGATATAGAATTGCGTTTGATTTAGCATAACTCCCCCGAGTAATCAAAAAAAGGGAATTATGCTATACGTTTGCTAAGCGGTCAACTGCTAATTTAATGTTGTCCATGCTCGTGGCAAAAGAAAAGCGTGCATAGCCTGGAGCGCCAAATGCTGAGCCTGGAACAAGGGCGATATTCAGCTCTTCCAGGCAATAAGTTGCAAATTCCAAGTCATCGGCTAGACCAAGGCGCTCAATTAGGCCCTGCACTCTAGGGAATGAATAGAAAGCACCACCGGATTCAGGGCATTCGATACCATCGATGGCGTTTAGGCCTGCAACAATATAGTCGTAGCGAGTTTTAAAGGTTTTAACCATTTCCTCGATAAACGACTGATCGCCATTAAGCGCTTCAAGCGCTGCAGCTTGCGCGACTGAACTTGGATTGGAGGTGGACTGGCCTTGGATTTTTTTCATTGATTTAATGATTTCCTCAGGGCCTGCTGCGTAACCAATTCGCCAACCCGTCATGGCGTAGGCTTTAGAGACGCCATTGAGAATCATGGTGCGATCTTTCAATGCTGGACACGCCATAACAATATTAACAAAATCTTTATCACCCCAGCGAATGTGCTCGTATATATCATCGGTCAAAACAATAATTTGTGGATGATTGATTAAAACTGCAGCTAAGGCCTCGAGTTCTGATTTTGAGTAAACTGCACCCGTTGGATTTGAAGGGCTGGTGAGTACCACCAATTTTGTTTTGGCATTAATTGCTGTTTCGAGTTGTCCTGGTGTTATTTTGAATCCTTGCTCAAGGCCGGTTTCGATGATCACTGGTGTAGCATCTGCAAGAATAACGATATCTGGATACGACACCCAATAAGGCGCTGGAATAACAACCTCCTGGCCTTCGTCCAGTATTGCTTGGCAAAGATTGTAAAAGACTTGCTTGCCACCAGAAGAGACCATTACCTCATTCGGGGAGTATCTTAAGTTGTTCTCTCTTTCAAATTTCTCGCAAATGGCTTTTTTGAGTTGCGGCGTGCCATCAACAGCGGTGTAGCGAGTTTCGCCAGCCTTAATAGCATTAATGCCCGCCTCTTTAATGTTAAGCGGTGTATCGAAGTCAGGCTCACCCGTACCCATTGGTACAATTGGAATACCTTTCGCCTTTAACTCATTGGCCTTTGCGGTGACGGCAAGGGTGGCGGACGGCTTAATTTTTTGGACTCGATTTGAAAGGATGCTTGACATTTACGGTGGCGGTGAATTAGTTTAAAATTAAGTGCTTATTTTAAAGAAAAAAGCGTCAAAAGTGGTTAGAAAATTTAAGCTAAAATCTGCCTTTTCTCCGAAAGGAGATCAACCTCAGGCGATTCAGGCTTTGCTTGATGGAATCAATGTAGGCGCTAAATACCAAACATTGTTGGGTGTAACGGGCTCAGGTAAAACTTTTACTCTGGCAAATGTCATTGAGAAGACACAAAAACCAAGCCTCATCATGGCGCCCAATAAAACCCTTGCGGCACAACTCTACAGTGAGATGAAGGAGTTTTTCCCGAATAATGCGGTGGAGTATTTTGTCTCTTACTATGACTATTATCAGCCTGAAGCTTATGTGCCAGCATCGGATACTTACATTGAAAAAGACGCCTCTATTAACGAGCAAATTGAGCAAATGCGTCTGTCGGCGACAAAGGCGCTACTAGAGAGACGAGACGTTATTATTATCGCCAGTGTTTCGGCAATTTATGGACTTGGCGATCCAGACAGTTATATGAAGATGCTGCTGCATCTGACTGTGGGCGAGGTAACCAAGCAAAGAGAGATTCTTTCGCGACTTTCAGAAATGCAATACAACCGCAACGATGTCACATTGACTCGAGGACATTTTCGTGTCAAGGGTGAAATTATTGATATTTTTCCTGCGGATTCAGAAGAGCGTGCGTTAAGGGTTGAGATGTTTGATGATGAGGTGGAGGCTTTATCGTGGTTTGACCCGCTGACAGGTGAAAAGATTAAATCACTGCAGCGAATAACGATTTATCCTAAAACGCATTATGTTACGCCAAAATCAAAAATACTCAGTGTGCTTGATGATATCAAGGCGGAGCTTGTTATTAGAAAAAAAGAATTGTTGGCACAAAACAAATTGGTTGAAGAGCAGCGCCTTTCGCAGCGTGTTGTTCTTGATGTGGAGATGATGCGAGAGTTGGGTTATTGCACCGGTATTGAAAATTACTCGCGCTATCTATCAGGAAGAAAATCGGGCGAGCCACCACCGACTTTGCTGGATTATTTACCAAAAGACGCACTGGTGATATTGGACGAGTCGCACGTGACCGTCAGTCAAATTGGCGGCATGTACAATGGCGACAGATCGCGAAAAACCACACTGGTTGATTTTGGTTTTCGCCTTCCTTCGGCGCTCGATAATCGCCCTTTACGGTTTGACGAATTCTCCGAGCGCGTTAATCAGTGTATTTTGGTTTCGGCGACGCCTGCGAATTATGAGCTAGAAGTCTCTAGCTTTATTGCGGAACAAGTGGTGAGACCCACGGGGCTTCTCGATCCAGGGATTGATGTACGTCCCGTTGATACTCAAGTGGACGACTTGCTTTCTGAAATTCATAAAAGAGTGGCGCTTAAAGAGCGCGTTTTAGTGACCACACTGACCAAGCGTATGTCTGAGCAACTGAGTGATTACTTACACGAGCATCAAGTCAAAGTGCGTTACTTGCACTCTGATATTGACACCGTTGAACGCGTTGAAATTATTCGTGATTTACGACTTGGAGTGTTTGATGTTTTGGTGGGAATTAATCTTCTGCGAGAGGGTTTGGATATACCTGAAGTTTCGTTGGTGGCAATATTGGATGCCGATAAAGAGGGATTCCTTCGCTCTGAACGATCACTGATTCAAACCATGGGTAGGGCGGCAAGACACGTTAATGGTGCGGTTATTCTTTACGCTGCTCGTATTACAAACTCGATGCAAAGGGCGATGGACGTGACCAGCAAAAGGCGCGAGAAACAAACGCTTTACAATGAAAAGCATGGAATAATTCCCACGGGCGTTGTTAAGCCAATTATAAATATCTTGGATACAGATTTGTCTGCTGATGAAATTGATGAACAGCTAGAATCTGAGATTGTTGAAGTGCACTTGTCTCCCGTGCAGTTGGCAAAAGAGTTAAAGCGTCTTGAAAAACAAATGTATCAGTACGCCCAAGACTTAAAGTTTGAAGAGGCGGCAGATGTGCGTAATCATATTAAACGATTAAAAGATGGACAATTTAAGTAAAGACAATACAAACCCCACGCTCAATATAACCGAGATTTTTTACTCACTGCAGGGCGAGGCAAAAGATGTGGGCATTCCTACGGTCTTTATTCGTTTAACGGGTTGTCCACTTCGTTGCAATTATTGCGATACAGCTTACGCCTTTAAAGGTAACAACCCCTTAACAATTGATGATGTTTTGGCTGAGGTGCGTCAATACAATACTCGCTATGTTTGTGTGACTGGTGGCGAGCCACTGGCGCAGAAAAGCTGCCTAAAATTGCTAGATACCCTGGCTGAAGATGGTTACAAGATTTCTCTTGAGACCAGCGGCAGTATTGACGTTGCGCCTGTAAATCCTCAAGTGTCTATTGTGATGGATCTTAAAACACCTTCGTCGACAGAGTGCCATCAAAATCGCTATGAAAATATTCCTCTTTTAGGGGTCAAAGATCAGTTGAAATTTGTTATTGCAAATCGAGATGACTTTGATTGGTGCTGTGATGTTTTAGAAAACAACACAACACCAGCTGGCGTGCTGTTTTCGCCGGTTTATGAGTCTTTAAAGCCCGCTCAATTGGCTGATTGGATTCTGGCAAAGCAACTTAACGTGCGACTGCAAGTGCAGCTGCACAAAATTCTTTGGGGTGAGGAGCAGGGCAAATAAATATTTGTTTTGTGTTTAAGTCTTTTGTCCAGATTCGATTAACACCTGTGCTTTGTCAATAGCAACGTGATACTGAGGGTCTTCTAAGACGTTAACTTCCACCAAATCTTTGGCCGTGTTTAGAAGTAGCCCACACTCGCTACTCAGGTGCATAAGGTGCAGTTTCTTGCCAACCTTTTGGTAGCGTTCGGCCAGTTTGTCAATCGCTTGAATGGCCGAGTGATCCATCACTCGTGAATCTTGAAAGTCAATAAAGACCTCTTTGGGGTCATTACTTGGGGAGAAGATGGCGTGAAAATGTTCAATCGAGCCAAAAAATAGCACACCTTTTAGCTTGTAAATTTTAGCGCCATTGTTATCTATCTCATCAGTTGCATGAATTTTACTTGCTGAGTCCCAGGCAAACGACAGGGCGGACATAATAACGCCGGCGATTACTGCAAGCGCCAAGTTGTCCGTCAATACCGTGATCACTGCAACCGAAATACCAACAATAATATCTGGTAATGGAATTTTGCCAAATAAGCGGAACGAGCCCCATTCAAAGGTGCCGATAACTACCATCATCATCACGCCAATTAATACTGCAACTGGAATCATTTCAATGTATTCAGAAAGAAAGAGAATAAAAAACAGTAGCACGATAGCGGCAACAATGCCTGAGAGTCGACCCCGACCGCCAGATTTGATATTAATCAAACTTTGACCGACCATGGCGCAACCACCCATACCACCAAAGAGGCCCGTTACAGTGTTGGCTACGCCTTGACCGACACATTCTTTGTTTGGTCGACCTGTTGTTTCCGTAAGGTCGTCAATCAAATTAAGTGTTAGCAAGCTTTCAATCAAACCAACAAGCGCCATCACAATTGCGTAAGGAAAAACAATTTGCAACATCTCTAAGTTAAACGGCACATTAGGCATGTGGAATGGCGGAAAGGCGCCACCTATTGAAGCAATATCGCCAACCGTTCGTGTGTCTAAATCCAGTAGTAATACAGCAATCGTGCCAACTACGATAGCCGCTAAAGTTGAGGGCACTGCGCGAGTTAATTTTGGTAGGTAATGAATAACAACCATGGTGATCGTTATTATGATGAGCATGATAGTGAGTGGTGTGCCACTAATCCACTCGTCCGCCACTTTGAATTGCTTGATTTGTGCGAGGAAAATCACCATAGCCAATCCATTAACAAAACCAAGGAAAACTGGGTGCGGCACCAAGCGAATGAATTTACCCATTTTTAGCAGCCCAAAGCCTATCTGAATCACACCCATCATCACCACTGCGGCAAATAGGTACTCAACACCATGCTGGGCAACCAGTGTGCCAATGACCACGGCAATGGCACCTGTTGCGCCTGAGATCATGCCCGGTCTACCACCAATAATAGAGGTGACAATGCCAATAGTAAAGGCAGCATATAGGCCGACCAAGGGGTTGACGCCCGCTAATAGGGCGAAAGCGACCGCTTCAGGGACTAATGCTAGAGCAACCGTTAGGCCAGACAAAATATCATTCTTTGCGTTGCTAGGAACGCGCTTGTGTATCAGTTTAAACATGGTATTTGTGGGTTTAGATGCTGTTTAGTTTTTCGCAGCAGGGATAACAGGAGTTGATGATTTAACATCACAGTTTTGTGCTCTATGACGTAGTGCATGGTCCATTAGTGTTAAGGCTAGCATGGCTTCAGCAATTGGCGTTGCGCGCACACCAACACACGGATCGTGACGACCCTTGGTAATAACTTCGTCTACCTCACCGTTAACATCAATGCTGTCAACTGGCAAACGCAAGCTCGACGTTGGTTTGAGTGCAATAGAAACCAGTAGATCTTGACCTGAGCTAATACCGCCCAGCGTGCCACCTGCATTGTTTGAGGTAAAGCCTTTAGGTGTCAGGGCATCGCGATGCTCTGAGCCTTTTTGTGTTATGGCGTTAAAACCAGCGCCGATTTCAATGCCTTTGACGGCATTAATGCTCATCATCGCGTGGGCGACGTCAGCCTCTAGGCGATCAAAAATTGGCTCACCAAGACCAACAGGCATGCCACTGGCGACAACATTAATACGCGCACCTATAGAGTCACCGGATTTTCTCAAGGCGTCCATATAAGTTTCTAATTCGTTGATTTTGCTGGCATCAGGGCAAAAGAACGGGTTGTTGTGCACTTCGTTCCAGTCAAAATTTTCAATTGCAATCGGGCCTAGTTGCGCCATATAGCCACGAATCTCGATGCCGTAATTCTCTTGTAAGTATTTTTTGGCAATACCACCAGCAGCCACTCGCATTGCGGTTTCGCGGGCTGACGAGCGACCACCACCACGGTAGTCTCTTATTCCATACTTTTGTTGGTAAGTGTAGTCTGCATGACCGGGACGAAAAGAGTTGGCAATATTGCCATAGTCTTTTGAGCGTTGATCGGTGTTTTGGATCAAAAGAGCAATGGGCGTGCCTGTGGTAACCCCTTCAAACGTGCCCGATAGAATTTTAACTTTATCCTCTTCGCGACGCTGTGTTGTGTGGCGCGAAGTACCTGGTTTTCTTAGGTCTAAATCGCCTTGTAAGTCGACTTCGGTTAAGCTCATTCCTGGTGGGCACCCGTCAACAATACCAATTAAGGCTTCACCGTGGCTTTCGCCTGCAGTTGTCAGGGTGAGTAATTTTCCGATTGAATTGCCAGACATGGGCTCGATTTAGCTAATGATAATGGCATAATATTATACCTGTGCCATATTTGTTGTTCTGTTGGTTTTTTGGTGCCCTTGGCGAGATTCGAACTCACGACTTCTCCCTTAGGAGGGGAGCGCTCTATCCAGCTGAGCTACAAAGGCAGAATGAGTATTATTGCCACTTCCGGGTGCGAATTCAAGTGATTATTTGCCTAATAATGGAATCGGCGTTGTTGTAGTCGATTTCAATGGTTGCCATGGTGCCACCACTGAGAAGTTTAAGCGAGGGAAATGAAGTCATACCTAGCGATTGTGACAGGGCCATTTCCTTTGTTAAGGTCTGTTGTACGTCGGGCGAATTTAAATCTTCGGCAAATTGTTTGGTACCTAACCCCAGTTTTTCGGCAATATCGATCAATACGTTGTTGTTCGAAGGGTTTTTTGCCTCAAGATAATAAGCGTGTTGAATCGCTTCAATATAGAACGTCTCCACGCGGGGTTGTTGTTTCCTCGCACAAATAACCGCTCGACAAGCTGGATAAGTTGAGCGTTTGGGCTCGCAAAGGCGCCAAAAATCAAAGTTAAACTCTGTACCGGGGACGGTTTTTTGAATTTTCTCCCAATTAGCCTGTACATAGTTTTGCGTCTCCAGACCCATTGTTTCGTTGTTATCCGGAGCAAGACCGCCAAGCAAGTAATGTATATTTACTTTATTCTCGATTGCGGTTTTTACTTTTTCCCAGGTTGGCTTGAAAGCCCAGCACCAAGAACACATCGGGTCGTGACAGTAATAAAGCGTTGGCAGAGATGAGTTGGGCACTAGGGTAAATAGAAGGTGTATAATCGGTTTTATTAATGTTAACACAGAGGGTAAAGATGAAAAATAAATTAATTATTTCACTATTGTGTCTATTGGCATCTCACTCGACATTTGCTGGCATCACTTTTGAGTTTGTCACTGAGGAGCCAGCCCCAGCCCCAGCTCCAGCTCCCGTAATGAATGGGTTTTTTGATAATGCGAGAGTCTTATTGATAGAGAAAGTTTATTCGAACTACGTCATTCGTGAGTCTTCTCAAGAGTGCTATATAACTGAGTATCAGCAATCCTCTACTCCTAGTGGAGAGCTTTCAACCAACGCTTTTTTAAGTGGTGTGGTTGGTGGTATGATTGGCAACCAAGTGGGTGATGGAGACGGTCAGAAAGCGGCAACTTTGATTGGATTTTTGTTAGGCGTAAAAGCCGCTCAAGATCAAGAGGCCCAAGCCAGTGGCGCTACACTATATTCTAGAGAAATATGCGAGCAACGCTACCCGCAAAGTGCGGTTAGTGGCGCGATGTTTTATCGCATCACCTATGTTTACCAAGATCAACTTTTCTCATACATATCTAAAGCTAAACCTTATACAGACATCATCAAGGTTCGAGTCAATGTCGCTCCGATTGACGATTACATCGTAGGCATTAATTAAACAGACAATAAACTCCTTAGTGCGAGCTTAGGAGTTTTCACTAACAAGCTCTTTTTCGGTATAATTTCGCCATTAATTTAGTGGGCGAAAATCTGTGCATTCGCCACTGTGTTGTCAAATATTTTATTGAGGATTTATGAAAGACATTAAACTTGAAGATCGCCTTATTTTTGCTCTTGACGTTCCGGAAATTGACCAAGCAAAAGATTTGGTTTCCGAGCTTGATGACAGTGTTAATTTTTATAAAATTGGCATGGAATTGTTAATGACTGGCCAATATTTTGATCTTCTTAATTGGCTCATTCAACAAGACAAAAAAGTATTTGTTGATTTGAAATTCTTCGATGTGCCCGAAACAGTGGGTAGAACGATCGCTCGCCTCAGTGATTATGGTGCAACTTTTGCCACCATTCACGGCAACCAAGCGTTAATGGAAAAAGCAGCGCAAACCAAGGGTGATTTGAAGGTTTTGGCAGTGACTGCACTTACAAGTTTGGATAGGGGTGATCTTGACGATTTAGGCTTTGATTGTGACGTCCAAGACTTGGTGATTTCTCGCGCTAAGCGCGCCTTTGAGGCGGGCTGTGATGGTGTGGTTTCCTCTGGCCTTGAAGTGCCTTTTTTGCGTGAGTTTGTTGATAACAAGCTGATTGCGGTTACACCAGGCATTAGACCAGTGGCTAACGACGACGATCAGAAGCGTGTGGTTGATGTAGCTACAGCTTTTAAAAGTGGCTCGGATTATATTGTGGTTGGTCGCCCCATTAAAAACGCTGAAAATCGCTATCAAGCGGCAAGTGATATCCAAAAGATTATCCACTCGGTTTTCGAGTAAGTATAATACCCGCCTTTATAGTCGCGTAGCTCAGTTGGTTAGAGCACTACCTTGACATGGTAGGGGTCGGTGATTCGAATTCACTCGCGACTACCACCCTTCTTTGTTCAGAAAACTTGCATCCTGGCTATATAGCTAAAGAACTTTCTGTGACTGTCAATTAAGTAATAAAGAAAGCTCGACACTAAGCATTTCGTATACAATTATTCACCATGAAAATGATTACTGTTGCGCTGATATTATTGCTTGCGTCCCTAACAACTGTTGCTGACTCCTCTTTATACGAGCGAGGTAAAGCCTATTTTTATGGTGAGGGTGTTGAACAAAATTACTCTAAAGCGTTACTTGCTTTTGAACAGGCCACTAAAAATAATGATCTTGATGCCATGACTGCACTCGGCGTTATGTATATTGAAGGTGTTGGTGTTGATCAAGACGATACGAGGGGTATTGAGTACCTCGCTAAAGCTGCAGATGAGGCACACCCAAAAGCGCAATATTATTTGGGTGCGATGTATTATTTGGGCATTGGTGTTGAGCGCAATCTTAAAAAAGCTTTTGGCTTGATTCGACTTTCTGCGCTGCAGGGCTATTTGGATGCTCAACATAACTTGGCGCAAATGTATGAAAAGGGCGAAGGTACTGAGCAAAATTTAGCCGAAGCAAAAAAGTGGTACAACGACGCGGCAAAATCTGGCAACGAATCCGGTCAATATGTGCTTGGTTTTGAGTATCTTGAGCAGGGTGATTTTAAAAATGCCTTTAAGTGGTTTGAGCGCTCGGCCGAACAAGGCCACGTCGAGTCCCAGTATCAATTGGGCTTGCTTTATGAATACGGCAAAGGCGTGCAAAAAGGTTATGATAATTCGGTGCAGTGGTACAAGCTTGCTGCCGCCTATGACCATATTGAAGCGGTTTATCGTTTGGGCTTGTTGTATGAGACCGGTTTGGGTGTCTCTCAAAACTATGCTAAAGCCATGGAGTACTATCTCAGGGCGCTTGAGATGGGCCACTTAGATTCCTATGCTAAGCTGGCTAATTTGTACGAGTATGGCAAGGGCGTCACTCTTAGTAAAAGCAAAGCTTATGACTACTATATAGCTGCCGCACGAAAGGGGCATATTGGTTCGCAGTTCAAAGTGGCGACCATGTATAAACAAGGCGTTGGCACCGAGAAAGATATAGAGAAGAGTGAATATTGGCTCGAGCAAATCGAGTTGGGGCGTCAACTGGCCAAGTAGTTTACCTCCACTCATACTTCTGAACTTTATCTGTAGCCGGCATAACCGCTTGTTTTTACAGTGCTTATCGCACATCATTCACCCACATAACCTCGCTCTTTGGCTCCTTTTTTAATTTTATTATGAGCCAATTAAGTTCATTGGTGATCTTGCTAATGTGGCTGATATTGTGCAGTTTTTCCAGATTGCTGTTGAGCTACTCAGAATAGTCCTATTAGTGGTTTATTGTGATACGTTAATGCGTTGTTATAGAAGATATATGAATTTAATAGTGTTGATATTGGTTGTTTAAGGATAAGTTTAGTATATTTTTTATTCTTTAATTAATACATAATTGCAAAAAAACAATATATTTACTGGCATTAATTGCAGTTTTATTTCACATTCTTCTGTTACTTATTAAGCATTTTCTCTTGGTTTATTTTATAAAACGTTGCTGTGTGGGTATTGAATTTTATTTATTTGGTATTTCGCTTAAAGTAAATAAATTTCTTTATAGTAAATTTATAGTTTGACATTGTCAAATATTGAGGTAAATTTGGAATACGAGAAGCGCTACCTAAATAGCTAATTTTTTTGGCTGTTGTGGGCCGTGTTTTTCTGAACTTATTTTTATACTTGGGTTTGGTTTGTTCTTTTTACTGTCGATCAATTTGTTTTACTAAGAGAAATGACTTTGCCATTAAAGATTTGATAAGTTGAGTATATATACTTTAAACTAAAAGGAGAGTAATATAATGTACAAGAAAAGTAAAATTTCTGCAGCGATTTTAGCTTCTGCAGCAATGTTTTCGATGGGTGCTGCGCAAGCAGGCGACACCGTTAACGTTGGTTTCTTAGGCGCCTTGTCAGGCCCTGATGCTGGTTGGGGCCTTCCGGGTCTTACTGGTAACCAAATGTTTATTGATGAGCAGAATGCTTTGGGCGGACTTTTGGTCTGTGGTGAGCGTTACCCGCTAAACATGATAACGTTTGATGACGAAGCAACTGGTTCTAAAGCCCTACAAGGCGCTCAAGAGTTAGTGTTTGAGCATGATGTTAAGTTCATTAGTGCGATTGGTGGTAACCCTGCTAATGCGACACACCCGTTCTTAACGGAAGCAAAGGTTATTTATGCAAGTTTGATTTCTACTGATATCAGACCGGACCGTCCTTACCTGATTGCAGGTGGTGACGTAACACCTCGTATTGACATGTTAAGACCTGGCTATCATAAGCGTAAGGATCCTTCTCTATCTCGTTGGGCTGTGCTTTCACAGGACGATGCACTTGGTGTGTCTTCTCAGGCTTGGGAAGTAGGTTCTGCACTTGCTGAAGGTTGGGACGTTGTTTATGATGAGCACTACTCACTAGAAACAGTTGACTTTGCTCCTGTTGTAACAGCGGTATTGGCAACTAACCCTGATGTTGTAAGTCTGAATTTGTCATACCCTGATTTCGTTGTTAGTATTATTGAGCAGTTATATGTTCAAGGCTACACAGGTGAAATCTCTGGTAACTACCTAGACTCTGAGTCAATTTTGACTAAGGTTCCAGCGTCATTCATCGAAGGCCAAGTGGACAGCTTCCCGTTAATGGATGATCCTCATTGGGGCTTTGGCTCTAACCAGGCAAACTTCGCTGCTAACTGGACTGCTAGATTCGGACCGGGCGGCCCTGAAGATAAGAAGCGTGCTATGAACGGTATTGACTGGGATCACGTGATCATGCTTGAAGTATGGGCTAAGGGTGTTCAGCACGCTTGTTCATTCGAAGCTGATGACGTAATGGCCTCACTTCACTCAATGGGTGAAATGGAGACATTGCTAGGTTCTGGTGCATTCGCAGGTGCTGATATGTTCGGTATCAACAACATGATTGCAACTCCAGTGCCAATTAACGAAAGCCGTAATGGTGTTAAGCGTGTACAAGAAGTAGTTGACTTTGCTGCGTGGTTCGCACCACTTTCAGAGGAAATTATTGCTCACGTTCGCTCTAAAGGCTTAATGTACGATCAGCAATAAAGTAACAAGCTAATAGAGCCCCTCGGCTTTATTGGTGTGGGTGTCGGCGGTGAATACACCGTCGGCGTTCCACAAAACGCGCCCTAGGGTGCGATGTGTGTAAAAATAACAACAACTGTTTCTCCTTTTTTACCACGTAAAGCGTTATTGATACACGTGGGTTATATGATGTATCGATTGCGCAAGTTAGACAAAAAGTAAAACGGTCGGGTTTTACTTTGGCGGAGTGGGGGAGTTAGTTACCCCCAACCGCTTTTTTTTTGAAAGTCGATTTATTGCAAATTAAGTCGGGTTTCAAAAGAAAAGGCAAAAGATAAAGAAAGAAAAAGTGCAAAGAAAAGTAATAATATAAAAAGCAACAGTAAAACATATTTTTAATTAATAAGAGACAGAGGACAACAATATGGGATTAGACATACTTCCACAAACGATTGGCAATGCCTTAGTGCTTGGCTCCATCTATGCAATGGTGGCAGTGGGCCTTGCTATTGCGTTTGGCGTCATGCAAATGGCCAATTTTTCACACGGCGAGTTATTTATGGTGGGCGCCTATTGCGTTTATGTTTTGTACACTCTTTTCGGTTGGCCTTTTGAGTTGGCAGTGATTGCTTCTTTTCCTATTGTTGCATTGATTGGCGTTATTTATGAACGGCTGATATTCAGGCCCACGAGGGGTAATGTGCTCGCCGGTTTTATGGCGACAGCTGGTGCTGGTTTTATTCTGCAAGTGCTTATCAGTGAGTGGTATGGTGTCGGACTACCAAAGTCTGTGCAGGTGCCGTATCCGGGCGGCTCTGACTTTTTAATGACGGCTATCAGTTGGCAGAGGCTGGCGATTATTCCTGTGACCATTGCGATGGTTTTTGGTTTGTGGTATTTCTTAACAAAAGTTAAAGATGGCAAGGCATTGAGAGCTTGTGCTCAAGATCCGGAGGCCTCTGTTTTGCAAGGCATTAAGCTGAACAAAATGACAGCCTTAGCAATGGCAATATCTGGCGGCTTTGCCGGTGTTGGTGGTGCGCTTATGGCGCCGATTGTATCGGTTAACCCTTACATGGGGCATGACTACGCAATTATTGCCTTTATTGTGGTGATTGTGGGCGGTATGTCGAGTATCCCGGGCGCGGTTTTGGCTGCTTTTATTCTCGGCTTTATCCACACTTTTGTTTCCACCTTCGCTGACTCAGTGTATGGAATGATGATTGGCGTATTATTTATGGCAATCGTACTTATTGTTAAACCAACAGGATTATTAGGTAATGTTAAAGTCTAACTCTATGTTTATTAAACGCTGGTGGCCCGCGGCCACTATTATTATTATTTTTGCCTTCGCACCTCAATTATTTGAAACTTTTTGGGGGAGAATGGGGATGTACAAACTTGTGTTGTTGCAAGTTTTTTTGGCCAATGTTGTATTGGCGCAAAGTTATCGCTTAATGACCACTACCGGTGATTGGACTCTGTGCCACTATATTTTGATGGGCATGGGCGCTTATACCACGGCAATTCTAGCTAAATTTTATGGCGTACCATTTTATTTAACCATTCCAGTGGCGGCAATTTGTACGGTTGCTGTGAGTTTTTTGATAGCATTGCCACTTTCAAGGACGATTGGATTTGCCTTCTTTATCGGCTCTTTTGCGCTAGGCGAGTTTGTTCGTTACATATGGGAAAAATTGCATTTCCCATTTGGAGGCTCTCGTGGACTTAGCAACATCCCAAGACCTGAGATGGGCCAATCAGGTGACTGGTACTTTGTTGATTTTAGTAGTCGTATGGATATTAGTAACTTGTACTATGGGACATTGATTTTGGCAATATTTGCCTTGATTTTGCTTTATCGCCTAGATACCTCACGATTTGGTAATGCTTGGAAATCTATTTATGCGGACAGTGAATTGTGTGAGAGTATTGGTATCAATGTCACCCGGTATCGCATTCTAATTTTTTGTGTTGCGGGCTTCTTTGCCAGCCTTGCTGGCTCTCTTCTGGCTTACCAATGGGGTGCGATCGATCCTGATAACTTCGGCATGATTGAAATGGTCTATCTTATTATTTGGGTGGTCGTAGGAGGTGTGAAGACTTACTGGGGGCCATTAATTGGCGTAGCCTCAATGTCTTTGGTGTTTGAGTTAACTCGTCCATTTGATGAATTTCGCCCACTGATATTTGGTGTAATTCTTATTTCGTCTTTGGTGTTTATGCCGGGCGGTCTAGAGGTGCTAATACCGCGTACAACGCGATTTTTCAAAAATTTAGTTGGTACAAAGGAGGTAAGCTAAGATGTCATTTCTTTCAGTAAAAAAATTATCCAAACACTTTGGCGGCTTAATTGCCAACAACGAAATTGATTTAGAGGTTGAAAAGGGCGAAATTCGCGGAATCATTGGCCCCAATGGCGCGGGTAAAACAACTTTTTTCAATGTTATTAGTGGCTTCTATCAGCCAACTTCGGGCTCCGTTACGTTTAAAGGGCAAAACATTTCTGGTAAGCATTCTAGTGAGATTTCGAAGCTTGGCGTTGTGCGCACCTTTCAACGTGCAGCCTTGTTTCCAGATTTTACTGTACTTGAGAACGTCGTGATTGCTCGACATCTTAGGGCAAATAATTCGCTGGTAAGTGCTATTTTTGGTAATCAAAAGAAGGCTGAAGAGGCAAATGTTAAGCGCTCAACTGAAATCATTGAATTTTTAGGTCTGGGTGATGAAATTGAATCTTTGTCATCGAATTTGTCCCACGGCCATCAGCGCCAATTGGGTGTTGCAATGGCGCTCGCTACAGAGCCAGAATTATTAATGCTGGACGAGCCTGTTGCAGGCATGAACTCTGGTGAAAAAGCGGTAATGGTTGGAATGGTAAAAAAGATTCGTGACGAGTGGGGTGTTACCGTTCTCTTGGTTGAGCATGATATGAGGACAGTAATGAATCTTTGTGACAGGATAACCGTGATTGATTTTGGCGAAAAGCTCGCCGAAGGCACGCCGAATGAAATTAAAAATAACGATAAGGTAATTGAAGCCTATCTAGGAGCTGATGACAGTGTTGCTTGAACTTAAAAATACTGCCGTACATTATGGCAAGGTAGAGGCTACTCGAGATATTTCGATTACAGTCCCTGAAGGAGATATTGTGACTTTGATTGGCGCTAATGGCGCTGGAAAAAGTACAAGCCTTAGAATGATTTCTGGCTTGGTAAGGCCCTCGCAGGGTGAGGTGCTTTTCGAGGGAGAGTCCATTGCTCATTTAGACCCTGAAGACATTACTGACTTGGGAATTGCCCACGTGCCTGAAGGCCGTCATGTGTTTCCACAAATGACCGTTTTAGAGAATCTAGAAATGGGTGCTTATCTGGTCAAAAGCAGGCAAGAAATGAAGAATAACCTGGAATCGGTTTTTGAGCATTTCCCGCGCTTAAAAGAGAGAGTCAAGCAGTTTGCTGGCACCATGAGTGGTGGTGAGCAGCAGATGGTTGCTATGGCAAGGGGCTTAATGTCTAGCCCGAGACTGATTTTGATGGATGAGCCTTCATTGGGTTTGTCGCCGATTATGCAGCAAGAAATTGCCGTCATTATTAGGGAAATTCACGCCCAAGGGCGCACCATTGTTTTGGTTGAGCAAAACGCTCGATTAGCACTTGCTTTAGCACAATATGGTTACGTACTGGAAACAGGCGAAATAGCACTTGAAGGCGATGCTAAAAAGTTGCGAGATGACGAAGGCGTGCAGCGTACGTATTTGGGAATGGATTAGAATTTATTTTAATTATTAGCCCTTGTTTTCATACTTTGAGTTAAGTTGAAGGTCATACTGGATTCGCTATTGCAAAGGGCGTTATAATACGCTCTGTGTATAACGACATTCCTTTGTGATGGACTATGATATCGTCATTATTGGCGGCGGCCCTGTGGGTCTGAGCTTTGCCTGCTCGATGATAAAATCAAAACTAAAAGTGCTTTTGGTGGAAAAAGCACCATTGAGTGCTGTCGCCAATCCAAAGGCGGATGGGCGAGAAATTGCGCTAACTCATCAATCACGTAAAGTGCTCACTGAATTGGGTGTTTGGTCGCTTATCAACCAAGACGAGGTGAGTCCGTTAAAAGAGGCCAAAGTCTTTGATGGCGATTCGCCATCGTTGTTAAGTTTTAACACCAACAAATCAGCCATTGACGCACTGGGCTATCTCGTGCCCAATCAACTTATTAGAAAAGCACTTTTTGAGCGCGCTGCACACGCTGATAATATTGACATTATCAATGAGATCAGTGTGGAAGATGCTAGTACAAGTATTGACAAAGCAATAATTGAACTTTCAGACGGTCGTAAAATTGAAGCCAAATTAATCGTTGCTGCGGATAGTCGATTTTCAGCGATTCGTCGCAAGATGGGCATCCCTTCATTAATGAGGGATTTTTCCAAGGTGATGATTACCGCGCGTATGGCCCACGAAAAACCACACAATCACGTTGCTCTAGAGTGTTTTAATTACGGCCACACTTTGGCGTTGTTGCCAATGAACGGCGATATTTCATCGGTGGTTTTAACTGTTCCAGCTAATAAGGCGACTGAGATGTTGAATCTTAGCGAAGACGATTTTAACGCGCTTGCGGCCAAAGGTTTTAATAATAAATTGGGTGCGATGAAGCAAGTTGGTGAGCGTCATTCTTATCCGCTAGTTGGTGTTCATGCGCAACGTTTTAGAGCCAATCGTTTTGCTCTTATTGGTGATGCTGCTGTGGGTATGCATCCGGTGACAGCCCACGGCTTTAATTTGGGTTTGAGAGGGCAGAATATACTCGCTGAAAGTGTTTATGAGGCCTTGGACAAAGGTGGCGATATTGGCGCAAGCGATGTGCTTACACGCTTTGAGAAAAAACAAATTAATTTAACTCGACTGATGTTTTTTGGCACCAACGGTATTGTTGCCCTATTTACTAACGATGACGCGATAGCTAAACAAGTGAGGCGATTTGTACTCAAGTTTGCCGATAAATTTCCACCAGTTAAAGCCTTGATTACGCAGCATTTGACTGAGTCGAAAAAAAGCAATTTATTACCTTTTTAAATGTAAATATTATGACCGGTGATTTAACCCATCTAAGGCGTGAGTTTCGTCAAAGTGGCCTACGTAGAGATGAGCTCGATGAAAGCCCTATCGTGCAATTTTCTCAGTGGTTTTCGCAAGCTAAAGAAGCTGGTGTGGTCGAGCCAAGTGCGATGAGTTTGGCAACGGCGGATGATGATGATATTGGTGTCCGTACAGTGCTTTTAAAGTTTTTTGATGAAAAAGGCTTTGTCTTTTTTACCAATTATGAGTCCACAAAATCGCAGCAGTTGGGTAAGCGAGCGCAAGCGGCCTTATTGTTTCCTTGGCTTGCGTTGGAGCGACAAGTGAAAATTATGGGTAAAGTGGAAAGAATATCAACCTTGGAGTCCATTAAGTATTTTTCCTCTAGACCGAAAGCGTCACAGCTAGGCGCATGGGCCTCTCAACAATCTTCCAGTATTTCTTCAAGAGGCTTATTGCTCAGTCAATTTGAGTCAATGAAGAATAAGTTTGCTAAAGGAGAAGTACCGTTGCCAGATTTTTGGGGTGGTTATCGTGTCATACCCGAGACAATTGAGTTTTGGCAAGGCAGAGAAAATCGCCTTCATGATCGTCTTATCTATAAAAGAGAAGACGGCGAATGGGTTGTTAGCCGATTGTCGCCCTGAGTGACGAAAGCACTTCATCGGTTTTAGGCATCACGCCACGCCAGAAATAATACGCTTCTGCTGCTTGCTCAACAAGCATCCCCAAACCATCACTAATGCCGCTGGCACCGCTTTGTTCGGCCCAATTCATAAAAGGTGTTTGTTGACCGTACATTAGGTCGTAACAAAAAGCACCTTCCGCAACGCCTGGCAATATTGCTGGCATTTCGCCCGATAAAGAGGCGCTGGTTGCGTTAATGACAATGTCAACCGGTTTGGCTTTGATTTGATCCATGCCAAAACCGCAAACTTTGCCGTATTTAGCAAAATCCATAGCCAACTTTTCAGCTTTGGTTTTTGTTCTGTTGGCAAGTAATATTCTGACGGGTTTATGCTTAAGTAGAGGTAATAGAATGCCCTGAGTAGCCCCACCGGCACCAAGTATAAGAATATCTTTGCCTTCTAGCGATAGACCTAAGTTATTGCAGAGATCGTTAACAAGACCCTTGCCGTCCGTATTTTCACCGTAGAGCTCGCCATTTTCAATTTTAATGGTATTAACAGCGCCCGCTGTTTCGGCATTAAGAGTGAGGTGATTGGCGAGATTAAATGCCTCAATTTTGAATGGTACGGTTATATTAAAGCCTTGACCACCTGAAGAAATAAAATCAAGCACTCTCTCTTTGAATCCGTATTTTTCTGCAAGGATTTTTGTGTAACCGATGTCACACCCAGTTTGCTGGGCAAACTGGGTGTGAATCGCTGGCGATAAGCTGTGTTCAATTGGATTACCAAAGACAGCGTAGTTGTCCATTATTGTGTTGTGTTACTTGTTTGCTCAATCGGCTTGATGGTGGATTTTTCAGCGGGCTTGCTAGCTTGTTTCTCAATGGGCTTAGAGGTGACATTTTCGACAGGCTTTGTAACCGCTTTCTCGACTGGCTTACTGGTCGTTTTTGGCGACACCTTTGCGGCTTGACTCTCAACTGGTTTAGTAACTGTTTTTTCTACTGGTCTACTAGATTGTTTCAAAACTGGCTTGTTGGCCTGAGTATCGGTCGGCTTATTTTGTTGCTCTTCAAGCGGTTTTTTGTTTTGATTTTGAGTAGGTTTGTTGTTTTGCCTTGTAGTTGTTTTTTGCTGAGGATTACGACTTCTATTTTGATTGTCAGATTTTCCTTGAGCGCTGTCTTTGCTTTGGGTGCTGCGACCTTGGCCTTGAGCTTGAGCTTGAGCTTGATTCTGATTGCGGTTGCGATTCTGATTGCGGTTGCGATTCTGATTGCGGTTGCGATTCTGATTGCGGTTGCGATTCTGTTGTCTTCCTTGTGGCTTCTTTTCTTCAGTTTTTTCTTTCGAGCCAAATAATTTAGCAAAAAACGAAATCTTCTTCTCGGGTTTTTTGGTTGTCGGATGGTTCGTTGTAATAACTGCTTTTGCTGGCTTTTCCACTAAGCCTAAGTCGAGAGAATCTTGTGGCTTTGAAATGCCTTGATAGCTCTTGTGTTGCGATCTTTGCACACCTTTTTGCTTGGTAATGTTGAACGCAGGGAAGTGCAGATACTGATTTGGCAGTAGCGTAATTCTAACGCCGTGCTTCGCTTCCATATCCAATATAAATTGTCTTTTTTCGTTCAGTATGTAAGTGATCACTTCGACGGTTGACTGTACAGTAAATCCACCTGTTTGTTTGCTGCTGTTGCAAGTGTCTTCAAGCTGTCTGATGATCGTCAACGCCAGTGTTGGTATTGTTGGTGTATGGCCACTACCATTACATTGCGAACAAGTTCTACTAATAGACTCATTGACGGAGCTTTCTAAGCGCTGGCGTGAGAGTTCTAGTAATCCAAATCTTGAGATGTTGCCGATTTGAACACGTGCACGATCATTAGCCGTAGCTTTTTCCATTGCTTTTTCAATCGCCTGTCTGTGCTCTGCGCTGGACATATCAATGAAATCAATCACAATCAAACCACCAATATCACGAAGCTGAATTTGAGCGGCAATTTCAGCCGCTGCATGGAGGTTTGTTTTGTAGGCGGTGTCTTCAATATTAGCACCCTTGGTTGCCCTTGCTGAGTTAATATCGATTGCAGTTAACGCCTCGGTGGGGTCAAAGACAATCGTTGCTCCCGACTTTAGAGAAACTTCTCGAGTAAATACACTTTTAACTTGCGATTCAATACTCATGTGAGCAAACAATGTGTGCTCTGAAGAGTCGAATAGCTTAATTCGGTCAAGGTAGTGTGGCATGACAAAGCCAACAAACTCTCTAACGCTTTGATAGGTCTCTAGGTCATCAACAATAACGCTGTCTGTATCTTCTCTAAGGTAGTCACGGATAGCCCTAATAGTGATATCACTTTCTTGATAGATAAGGAAAGGGTCGGCCTGTTTCTTAGTGGCCGTTCTGATGGAGCGCCATAACTGAGTAAGATGATTTACTTCCCATTGAAGTTCTTCCAGGCATTTGCCCGCACCTTCAGTTCTAATGATTAGTCCAGAGTGTTTGGCCAGCTGTATTTGAGGCATAATTTCTTTCAACGCCTGACGATCCGTGTTGCTAACCTGGCGAGAAATACCAGAGCTTTTTGGATTGTTTGGCGTCAAAATCATATAAGCACCAGCAAGATTGATGTACGTACTTAAAGCCGCACCTTTGTTGCCGCGCTCTTCTTTTTCGACTTGAACAATAATTTCTTGACCTTCTTTAAGAACGTCGCTGATAGTGAGTTTATCGCCTTTTGGTGTGACACCGCTTGCGAAGAATTCTGAAACCTCTTTGAACGGCAAAAAGCCATGCTTTTCTTTGCCGTAATCTATAAACGCAGCCTCGAGAGATTGCTCTACTCGAGAGATTTTTGCTTTATAGATATTGCCTTTTGTTTTTTGATTGAGGCTGGTTTCAATGTTGAGATCAGTAAGCTTTTGATTTCTTACGATTGCAACTCGGATCTCCTCTTTGTGTGTTGCATTGATGAGAATGTGATTCATGGTAAAGTCCTATAATATCAGGACTATCGAGCACGTACAAAGGCTCAATACGGGAGTATTGAATGGAAATAAAAGTGTGATTAATGTAAGTCATCAACTACTAAAAACTGTTCTGTATGTGGCGTCAAATAGCCCAAAAAATATACCCCTTGATTGGTTTTGATTATTGTTATCAAGGTGTATCTAAAAAATTCTTGTGGGTCGAATTCAAATGTTCGACAGCCAAATTATACCATAATTCACAATAACAACTCACTTTACTGATGTAAAGAGCGACCGCCATCAATGTTGATCACTTCACCCGTGATGTAATTGGCGTTAGCAAGAAACAGTACGGCTTCAGCTATGTCTGCAGGTGACCCTTGTCTTTTAAGTGCGATGCGTTCGAGCATGATTTGTTTTTTATGGGGCTCAAGTTCCGCTTTTTGTTCTGGCCAAAGTATAGAGCCTGGAGAAATGCCACACACTCGTACGTCCGGTGCAAGCTCTTTAGCCAATGTTTTAGTGAGTGTTTTAATGGCTGTTTTTGAGATGTTGTAGATTGCGTAATTCTTTAATGGGCGCTCGGCATGAATGTCAACAATATTAACAACGCATCCTTGGGTGTCTTTAAGTTTATTACTTAGTCCCTTAGAGAGTATAAAAGGTGCTCTGACATTAATATTCATGATATTGTCCCAGTCATTCGTAGTGCAGTTCTCAAGTGGTGTGGGGTAGAAAACTGAGGCATTGTTCACGAGCAAATCAATGTTTTCAACCGATTCTATAAGCTGATTTATTTCATTAATAGAGGTCAAGTTTGCATGAATTCTTTGCGCAGAGCTCTGACGTGTTTTGTTGAATTTTTCACAAAGAGTCTTTGCTTCTTGTTCGGATTCGTTGTAATGAATAATGACATTGAATTGGTTGTCGTGAAGTGTTTTTGCAATTTCGGCACCAATGCGTTGAGCGCCGCCAGTGATTAATGCTATTTTCATTGTTTATATAAATCCTTAAGGCGCCGCTGCATCAATTCTATTTTTTTTCAATAAAACGGATTCTGGTGCGTATAAAATATTTTTCTTATGACACTTAAAGATATTATAGCGCAATCCATTCGTGATAATAATGGCACCATTGGTTTTGATGCTTTTATGGATTTGGCACTTTACACTCCTGCGCTTGGCTATTATCGTCGGGGTGAGGCTATTTTTGGCGAGCAAGGAGATTTTATTACCGCGCCGGAAACCTCCGACTTGTTTGGCTATTGCTTAGCAAAACAGTGCGCGCCCGTTATTAACAGTGGCGGTAATATTCTTGAATTTGGTGCTGGCACAGGCATTCTTGCCGCACAAATACTTTTTGAGCTTGCTAGACTTGATTCGCTTCCTCAGAAATACTACATTCTTGAACTTAGTGGTCAGTTGCAACAAAAACAAAAAGAAACGATCTCACGAGTGTTGCCAGAGCTCGTTGGCCGTGTTCAGTGGTTAAGTGAGCTGCCTAGTGATTTTTCCGGTGCGGTTATTGCCAATGAGGTGTTAGACGCGATGCCGGCCAAAAGAGTGCGTTATCGTAAGGGCGTTTTTTTTGAGTTAGCTGTGGCGATTGAACAGGATTCGTTCCAATGGCGAGACCAAGATAAGCCGTTTAACAGTCCTTTAACACCACTGCCAAGTGTTTGTACTGAAGGGTACACAACGGAGGTTAATCAACAAGCGCTGGCCTGGGTTGATTCACTTTACCAGACAATGAAGAATGGCCTTGTGTTGTTGATTGATTATGGAATGGCCCGCAGCGAGTACCATCACGAGCAGCGTTGTGAGGGCACGCTTAGGTGTTATTACCAACACAAGCCTAATGACGACCCATTCGAGAATATTGGTCAGCAAGATATTACTACTTCGGTCAACTTTTCTGATGTTGCGGAGCAAGCTTTAGAGAGTGGATTCACAATTGCTGGTTATTGCACTCAAGCAATGTTCTTGATTTCACTAGGAATTGATCAGTACCTCTTAGATGAAAAAGATTTGGACAGGCGCAGCATTTTAGCTCAACAAGTTAAGCAGCTGGTTTTACCTAACGCAATGGGCGAAAGTTTTAAAGTGTTGGCGTTGACAAAAAAACAATCAGTAAAATTGGACGGGTTTAAAGAACAAAACTTAGTCAATAAGCTTTAATTATAAATGGATATTTTTCAAACTACCGTTCTTGCTCTTATTCAGGGTCTTACTGAATTTTTGCCAATTTCATCTTCTGCGCACTTGCTTTTCCCATCGAAGTTTTTCAATTGGCCAGATCAAGGGCTTGCATTTGATGTTGTCCTGCACTTGGGCACACTCAGTGCCATTGTTTATTATTACCGCTGCAGTTTGCGCTCAATGTCGAATGATTTTTGGCGCTCTTTTAAAATAAGACAATTAACCGCAGATGCTAAATTGGCCTGGGGCGTCCTACTTGGCACCATCCCTGTTGGCCTTGCAGGTTTGCTGTTTAAAGATTTTATTGAGCTGAACCTTAGATCAATTGAAGTGGTGGCATACGCAACCATTATCTTTGGCTTATTGCTGGGATTTTCCGACTGGATTCACCGAAAAAAAGACAAATTTAGAGAAGTAATTAGTTGGTCGGATGTTGTTATTATTGGCGCCTTTCAAGTCATCGCCTTGGTGCCTGGCACCTCGAGATCCGGCATTACTATTACCGCGGCATTGCTGTTAGGTTTGTCGTATAAGCTGTCGTTGAAGTTCGCCTTTTTGCTTTCGATTCCCGTTATTATTTTATCAACCCTGTTGATGACGCTAGATTTGGCTGCAAGCGCTAACACCATTGACTGGTTTAGTTTATTATTGGGTTTTGTGATTTCTGCCATTGCCGCTTACGCAACCATTTCGATGTTTATTCGTTTGGTCGATAGGATGGGGATGTTGCCATTTGTACTTTATAGATTATTATTAGGAGGTTTGTTATTTCTGCTTTAGATCGACAAGAGATTTTTCGCCAGGACTATACGCCGAGTGCGTATCTTATTGAAAAAACCGAGCTCAGTTTTGATTTGGGACATGATGGTACGACCGTCTCTTCGCGCATTGTTTTTTACCAAAACCCCGGTGCCAAAAATAAGACTACTGAGCTGTTTTTGGATGGCGTTTCACTGGAGCTTCTCTGTGTCAGTATTGATGGTGGTGCTGCAGATTACGAGCTGAAGGAAGACGGCCTTTTGTTGTCTAATCTGCCTGAACGCTTTGTTTTAGAAATTGACAATCGCATTCACCCAGAGACCAACACCAGTCTTAACGGCCTTTATCAATCCAGTGGTAATTTCTGTACACAATGTGAGGCAGAGGGCTTTAGACAAATTACTTATTATTTAGACAGGCCCGATGTGCTCAGCGTTTTTACTACGCGAATCACTGCCAATCGCAAGGAATATCCAGTACTCCTTAGTAACGGTAACTTGGTGGAGGAGTCCGAGGTGCACGCGTTATGGCACGATCCTGCGCCAAAGCCGTGTTATCTTTTTGCCCTAGTTGCAGGAAAGCTTGATTATTTACAAGACTGCTATACAACCACGCAGGGGCGCGAGGTGGACTTAAGGATCTACGTTGAACCACACAATATGCACAAAACCAAATTCGCAATGGCCTCCTTGATCAATGCATTTAAGTGGGATGAGCATCGCTTTGGTTTGTCCTATGATTTGGGTATATACATGATTGTTGCGGTTGATGATTTTAATATGGGGGCAATGGAAAATAAGGGTCTTAATATTTTCAACTCAGCTTGCGTATTGGCAAATGAAGAGACCACTACCGACAAGGACTTTATCAATATTGAATCCATCATTGGTCATGAGTATTTTCACAATTGGACGGGCAATCGAGTCACTTGTCGAGACTGGTTCCAGCTCAGCTTGAAAGAAGGGTTGACGGTTTTTAGAGATCAAGAATTTACCTCCGATCTTCGTTCAAGATCCATTCAAAGAATCGCCGATGTGGTTGCGCTCAAGACGTATCAATTTGCCGAAGATTCTGGCCCTATGGCGCATCCAGTGCGTCCCGAGTCCTATATTGAGATGAATAACTTCTACACCGCAACGGTTTATAACAAAGGCGCTGAAGTTATTCGCATGATTCACACCATTCTCGGTGAGACTGGCTTTCAAAAAGGCATGAGCCTTTATTTCGAGCGACACGATGGCGATGCAGTCACTATTGATGATTTTGTTGCTAGTATGGCGGACGCTAATGAGTACGATTTTGACCACTTCTTGCAGTGGTATTCGCGTGCCGGCACGCCAGAAGTTGAAATAGTTGAAGAGTATGACGCACAGACGAAAATATATCGAGCGACTTTTATCCAAAACAATCAAGAGAGTGCGCTGTGTATTCCTAATGCTTTTGGTTTGCTGGACGATCAGGGCAATGAGTTGATATCCGATGTTGTTGTGATTGATGAACTGCAGAAAACGCTAGAATTTAGTGACATAAACACCAAGCCTATTGCTTCATGGTTTAGAGGGTTTTCGGCACCTATCCGAGCCCATTCGAATGCCACATTTGATGAGAAATTATTCCTTTTTGTCAACGATTCTGACGCCTTTAATCGCTGGGATAATGCACAACAGTTATGGCTTGACTGTATTTTGTTGGCCGACCATGATAAGCAAGAAAAGCTCTTTAGCGCGCTTGCAGAACTGCTTGAAAGTGAAAGTGATTATGCTTTGCTTTCAGAAATGTTGAGCTTGCCAAGCGAAAACATATTGCATCAAAGCGTTCCTACAATTGATGTTGGTGAACTGCATAGTAAGCGAGAAAAAATCATTCAGGGGCTGCTCGGATTTTTAAAGCCGCTATTGCTTAGTACTTATCAAAAGCTAAACGACAGCGCTGCATTTCAACTTTCACCAGAATCCGTAGGCAAAAGGGCGTTAAAGAATTTATGTTTATCTTATCTTGTGCAAGGCGGGGAATTTGAATTGGCTTTTGAGCAATTCAATCGCGCCAATTGCATGAGTGATAAACTCTGTGCATTTCAAGCACTCCTATTGAGGGAGAATCCATATCGAGAAGAAGTAATCGAGAGTTTTTATTTACAATATTGTGACGACGTGCAGGTAATGGATAAGTGGTTTGCCGTTCAAAGCCTGTCACCAATAACAACTGCTGTGCGATTGAAGGCACTAATGAAGCATCCGCTTTTTGCGCTCACAAATCCCAATCGAGTGCGCTCAGTACTCAGTGCTTTTAGCCAAAACCATATTCAGTTTCACACCAATGAGGGTTACCAACTAATGGCCGACAGTGTTATTGAGTTGGACCGTATAAATCCGCAGATTGCTGCTAGATTGGTGAGTTCATTTAATCACTGGCGACGCTATGGCCTGAATTATTCTAAGTTGCAGCGAAGCCAACTTGAGGGCATTTGTTCGTTGGAAGACTTGTCGAGCGATGTTTATGAAATTGTCAATAAAGCCTTGGCGTAGACTGAATGTCTGAGAGAGTCCATGCCTTGGCAAAACTGCTAATCGATGGCAACTTGACAATATCGGTTGCGGAATCGTGTACTGGCGGTGCTTTGGCAAGCGCTCTAACCAGTGTTTCAGGTGCGTCCAGTTACTTTGATCGTGGCTATATTGCATACAGAAATGAGGCCAAAGTCGCCATGTTGAAGGTTGATCCTCAAATCATCAGTACCCAGGGCGCTGTCAGCGAGGACGTTGCAATTGCCATGGTTAAAGGGGTTGTTAGTCAATCAGGATCGGATGTTGCTGTGGCAATTACGGGTATTGCAGGACCTACAGGCGGCACAATAGAAAAACCAATCGGCACTGTTTGTTTTGGTTTTTTCGTAAAGGGTAATTTATCGACAAGTACGCAATCTTTTCAAGGTGGTCGAGAGGAGATTGTTAATCAAAGTGTTGACTTTGCCTTAAATCATCTTATTTCGTCGCTTTGATTCCTGCACACACAGTTTCGGTTGCGCCAATGATGGATTGGACAGATAGGCATTGTCGCTATTTTTATCGACTGCTGAGCACGAGGGTGCAGCTTTACACTGAAATGATTACCGCCAAAGCCATCCTTAATGGTGACAAACATCGTCTGCTTGACTATAACGCAGCCGAACATCCATTGGTGCTGCAACTGGGCGGTAGTGATGCGATTGAGATGTCGGAGTGTGCTGATATTGCACAAAAGTGGGGTTACGACGGCGTTAACATTAATGTGGGCTGTCCATCGGAGCGTGTTCTTTCGGGCAGTTTTGGTGCTTGTTTGATGAAAGAGCCGGTCTTGGTTGGTGCCTGTGTTGAAAAGATGATGGAGGAGTGTAATATTCCAGTGACGGTCAAGTGTCGAATTGGTGTTGATGAGATGGAGAGTTATGCTCAGTTAAGTGACTTTATCAAGTGTATTGCCGACAGTGGTTGTCAGCAATTTATTGTTCACGCAAGAAAGGCATGGTTGCAAGGCTTGAGTCCGAAGGAAAACCGCACAATTCCACCCCTACATTACCCTTGGGTTTACCAGTTAAAACGAGATTTTCCAGCGCTCACTATTTGCATCAATGGCGGTGTTCAAAATGTCATGGAAGTTGAGCAACATTTGTCCCAAGTTGATGGTGTGATGTTGGGTAGGGTAGCCTATCAACAACCGTATTTATTGTCGGAAATTGACCATCAATTCTATAGCGAAAATAAATCAATAATAATTCGTGAAAATGTCTTAATTAAGTACATGAAATACATCCAAAATGAATGTGAAAAAGGCGTGCCGATAAGGTCGATGACAAGACATATTTTGGGTCTATATCACGGCGAAAAAAACGCCAAATTATTTCGTCGTTTACTTAGTGGAAAGACGGTTGAATTGAGCCACCTAGACGAATGGTTAAATATTGTTAAAAATTAGTACAATAGGATTATATGAGATACAAGGACTAAGGTAAAATCCGTTATAAACTCACTCATTCATCTCAAAATTAAACCATGTCCGGCGGAAACGATTTTATTGCAAGTATTGATATTGGTACCGACAAAATCGCCGTCTTGGTAGCCGAAAAAGAAGATGATGTTTTGCGCCTAATTGGTCACGGTATTGGCCCCTCTGCAGGGGTTAGAAAAGGCCATGTTTCTGCTATAGACTCTCTTTCACGCGCCATCTCAAAAACACTTGAAAAAGCCAACAAAAGTTTTAATGGTGAAATCGCCTTAGTGCGTGCAAATTTGTCTGACACACACCTCACTTGCTTCGATCGTAATGGACGCATCCCTATCAATCAAATTGTGGCAAAAGAGGATGTTGACAAGGTGTTAGAGTCGGCGCGAGCTATTACCACACCAACCAACAAAGAAGTGCTCCATGTGATCAATAAAAAGTTCACTTTAAATGAGACTCAAGTGATTGATAATCCCGTTGAAATGGAAGCCACTGTTTTAGAGTCTGAAGTGCACATTGTTACCGTTTCAAGCTCGAGCATGCGCAATATTGAAAACAGCCTTAAACAGAGTGACCTCAGTGTGGATAGTATTGTACTGGATTCAATTGCAAGTTCGCAAGCCTTGCTGACACAAGAAGAGAAAGATGCCGGCGTTTGCTTGCTTGATTTTGGCGCGGGTGTGACCAATTTCTCAGTGTTTCAGCAGGGCGGTATTGTTTATAGTGGCGTTATTCCTGTTGGCGGTAATGACATTACTCAAGAAGTAGCATTTGCTTTTGACACCTCTTTTGAAGAGGCGCAGAGATTAAAAGAGCGATACGGTTGTGCTAAAGCTTCGATTATTAGAGGCGAACATCTTGTTGAATTTGTCCAGGCAACCAATAAGGAGCTACACCAGCTTTCTAATTTAACGCTGTCTGAGGTTGTTGAAGAGGCTTATGTGGATATTTTGTCTTTGGTTAAAAACGACTTAAAGCATCGAAGTTTGGAAAGCAGTATTAAAGCCGGATTTGTCCTGTGCGGTGGGGGTGCTGAAGTGGAGGGTTGTGAGGATTTGGTTAGGGGTTTTTTCTCGAGGCGAGTGAAAAAAGGCGTGGTACAGCGCTCGACGGTTTCGGGTTTGGAGTCGATTGTTGGCGATTATCGCTATAGCGGGGCTATTGGCCTCTTGTTACATAAAGAAGATGTAGGACAGCAGACGCTCGTAAAAGCAAAAGGCGAAGTTGGCATTATGGGTAAAATGAAAAATATATTGGTTGGCGAATTCTAGGTTATGGTTAAGCAAAGAACGATTAAAAAAACAGTCAGGGCGCGCGGCATCGGTATTCATAGCGGCAATATGGTTAACTTAACTCTGATTCCAGCGGACGTGAATCATGGCGTGGTTTTCAAAAGAATGGATGCAGGCGGTAAACAAGTGCATGCTCACAGTGCTTTTGTTAATGAGGTGGTTTTATCAACAGGCCTTGAAAATCAAGGTGTAAAAATTTCAACTGTTGAGCATTTAATGTCTGCGCTGTCGGCCTTAGGAATTGATAATGTTTTAGTGGAATTGGACTCCTTTGAGGTGCCAATTATGGACGGCTCGTCAGCGCCATTTATTTTTTTAGTGCAATCAGCGGGCATTGAAGAGCAAGAGGAACCTAAGCGTTTTATTGTTATTAAAGATACAGTCAGAGTTGAAAATGGTCAATCGTGGGCGCAAGTGGAGCCGCACAATGGTTTTAAAGTAACTCTAGAAATTGATTTTGAGCACAAGAAAGTCAAGGAAAGCGGTCAGAAATTGTCCATTGATTTTGCTGAGCAATCTTATCTAAAAGAGATATCTAGAGCACGCACTTTTGGCTATTTGAAAGACGTAGAGATGATGCAAAAACAAAATCTTGCCTTGGGCGCAAGTGTTGACAACGCTATCGCTCTAACCGATGATGATATTCTCAACGAAGACGGCATGCGCTATCACAATGAGTTTGTTAAGCATAAAATTCTAGATATTGTCGGCGACTTATTCCTTTTGGGTAGTAATCTTATTGGTCATTACGAAGGTTACAAGACAGGACATATGTTAAATGACCAATTGCTTTCAGCCATTCTGTCCCAACCTGGGGCGTACAGCGTTGAAACTTTTGATCAGCTGTCATCGCCTATTAGTTATTACTCCGAGGACTGGCAAAACGACCTTTAAATTAACGAATTTATGTCTTTTGTTTTTCAGCGTTTTATGTTGCCAGTTTTTGGTGCAAAAACAACCGTAATTCAGTCGTTTTCATTAAGTAAAAAGGCTAGTAACGAATGGCTTTAAGCGCTAGATCTTTGGGTATAATCAGAAAGTTTTAATTATTGATACCAACCATGAAATTAAATGGTGCGCAAATACTGATTAATAGCCTAGAGAGTGAGGGTGTAGAGTACGTCTTCGGATACCCTGGTGGCGCGGTTTTGCATATTTACGATGCTCTTGAAACGCAAGATGCGGTCAAGCATATTCTAGTGAGACACGAACAAGGCGCAACTCACGCGGCAGATGGCTACGCCAGAACAAGTGGTAAGCCAGGTGTTGTCTTGGTAACTTCTGGTCCTGGTATTACCAATGCTGTAACCGGTATTGCAACAGCGCATATGGATTCTATCCCTATGGTTGTTATTTCTGGCCAAGTGCCTTCGCCATTGATTGGCGGTGACGCCTTCCAAGAAGTTGACGCTGTCGGCATTACACGTTCTTGTGTGAAGCACAATTTCCTAGTTAAAGACATTAAAGACATTGCAGATACAGTGAAACGAGCATTTCACATTGCGACTACTGGTCGTCCTGGGCCTGTGTTAATCGATATCCCTAAGGATATTACCATTGCGCAGATGGCGCCTGAGGTTTACCCTGAGGCGGTTGATATTCGCTCTTACAAACCAACCATGAAGGCCAGCAATCGCCAAATCAAAAAAGCGGCACAAGTGATTGCAAAATCAAAGCGGCCAATCCTATATTCAGGGGGTGGCAGTGTTATTGGTAATGCCTCTAAAGAATTAAGAGAATTTACACGGCTATTAAACTTTCCGATTACGCAGACATTGATGGGCTTAGGTGCTTATCCAGGCACCGATGAATTGTCTGTTGGTATGTTGGGTATGCACGGTAACTATGAGGCCAACATGGCCATGCATGGCTCAGACTGTGTTGTTGCCATTGGTGCGAGATTTGATGACCGAATCACAGGTAATCTTGAAAAATTCTGTCCGACGGCAAAAATTATTCATATCGATATTGATCCATCATCTATTTCAAAGAATGTTGTTGCCGACGTCCCGATTGTTGGGCAAGTTGGGCAAGTGCTTTGTGCATTAATAGATGAGCTGAGAGACGTTCAATTGGCTGATATTTCTCAATGGTGGGCGCAAATAAACGATTGGCGCAGTGTTGATTCGCTTGCTTACAAGAGAGCGGAGGGCGTCATCAAGCCGCAAACGGTTATCGAGGCTTTGTACGAGGTCACTAAAGGCGAGGCTATCGTAACGTCAGATGTGGGACAACACCAAATGTGGGCGGCGCAATATTACCAATTTGACGAACCTCGTCGCTGGATTAATTCGGGTGGCTTGGGCACAATGGGCTTTGGTTTACCAGCAGCAATGGGTGCAAAATTGGCCGATCCAGATAGGGATGTTGCCTGCATTACTGGCGAGGGCAGTATTCAAATGATGCTGCAAGAGCTCTCGACAATGTTGCAATACGGTACGCCAGTTAAAATCGTTTGCCTAAATAATGGCTACTTGGGCATGGTTCGACAATGGCAAGAGTTTTTCTATGAAAAGCGTTATGCGATGTCTTATATGGATGCATTGCCTGATTTTGTTAAATTAACAGAGAGCTATGGCCATGTTGGTATTCGTGTTGAGAAAGAGGCGGATCTTAAGCCAGCTTTAATTGAAGCTTTTGCGCAAAAAGATAAAACTGTTTTCCTTGATATTCTTACCGATCCAACGGAAAACGTTTTTCCAATGATTCCAGCCGGTGGCGGCCATTCCGACATGCTATTGGCAGGGCGCGACGATATGGTATCAAAAAATGAAACAGACTTTAACGCGGTGTAGTTATGAGACATATTATTTCAGTACTTTTAGAAAATGAAGCAGGCGCACTCTCTAGGGTGTCAGGGCTTTTTTCAGCACGAGGTTTCAATATTGAATCACTAACGGTTGCACAAACCAATGACCCTGGCTTGTCTCGCATGACGATTGTTAGCCTGGGCAGTGACCGGGTTATTGAACAAATTGTCAAGCAATTAAACAAATTGATTGACGTTGTCAAGGTGATTGATTTAACGGACCAAGATCACGTCGAGCGTGAGTTGATGCTTGTTAAAGTGTGTGTGAATAAAAAAGATGAGCTTGAAGTTAAGCAGTTGGTAGATATTTTTTCTTGCAAGATTGTAGATGTAAGCGATAGAACTTACACCATCGAGATTGCAGGTAAAACACGAAAACTTAACGCATTCTTAAATGCGCTTGATTTCGCAATAGTAATGGAGGTTTCTAGAACGGGTGTGACAGGAATTTCTAGAGGCAGAACAGTAATTTAAAAATTAAGGAATAAGGGTAAAAAAATGAATAGATATTACGACAAAGATGCAGACCTTTCTATTATTAAAGGCATGAAGGTTGCAATTATTGGTTATGGCTCACAAGGTCTTGCGCACGCTAACAACCTGAAAGACTCAGGTGTTGAGGTTGTAGTTGGACTGAGAGTGGGCTCATCATCAGCGGCAAAAGCCGAAAAAAGCGGCTTGGGTGTGATGTCTGTTGAAGATGCAAGTGGTTGGGCTGATTTGGTGATGGTTTTAGCGCCGGATGAGTTCCAGGCTGATATCTACACTAATAACATTGAGCCGAATTTAAAGCAAGGTGCGTCATTGGCATTTGCGCACGGTTTAAACATTCACTACGGCTTGATTGAGCCAAGAGCTGACTTAGACGTTATTATGATTGCCCCGAAAGCGCCAGGTCATACAGTGCGTTCAGAGTTTGTTAAAGGCGGTGGTATTCCAGATTTAATTGCGATTCAACAAGATGTGTCTGGCAACGCTAAAGAGGTGGCGCTATCTTATGCTTCTGCAATTGGCGGTGGTCGTACATGCATTCTTGAAACCAGCTTTAAAGAAGAGACTGAAACAGATTTATTTGGTGAGCAAGCAGTACTTTGCGGTGGTACAACAGCATTAGTTCAGGCGGGTTTTGAAACTTTAGTTGAGGCAGGTTACGAGCCTGAAATGGCGTACTTTGAATGCTTGCACGAGCTAAAGCTTATTGTTGATTTATTGCACGAGGGCGGCATTGCTACGATGCGCTACTCGATTTCAAACACAGCTGAATACGGTGATGTAACACGCGGCCCTCGCATTGTTACGGCTGAAACAAAGGCTGAAATGAAAAAAATCTTAACTGAAATTCAAGACGGCACATTCACTAAAGAGTTTGTTGCTAATGTGGGTAACTTGCCTGCGCGTCGTGAAGTTCAGCGCGAGCATCAAATCGAGCAAGTGGGTGAGAGCCTTCGTTCAATGATGCCTTGGATCGCCAAGAATAAATTGGTTGATTAGTCTAATAATTAAAAACCGCTTATAATCTAGCGTATGGAAAATAACAAGGCTCAAGCCAAAAGAGGTGTTTATTTGCTGCCCAGCATTCTCACCACTTTCGGCTTGTTCTGCGGTTTTTATGCCGTTATAGCCTCCATTAAGGGGGATTTTGAAATTGCTGCAATGGCAATTTTCTTCGCCATGCTGTGGGATGCTTTAGACGGTCGGGTGGCTCGCATGACCAATACTCAAAGCGCTTTTGGTGCCGAGTACGATTCGATGGCCGATTTGATCTCGTTCGGTGTTGCTCCTGCTATTTTAGTGTATCAATGGACTCTATCGGGTATGGGTAAGATTGGCTGGATGGCGGCTTTTGTTTATGCTGCTTGTGCCGCTCTTCGTTTGGCGCGCTTTAACACCCAGGTTGGTACAGCTGACAAGCGCTACTTTCAAGGTTTGCCGTCACCTGCAGCTGCAGCCGTTTTGGCCGGCATGATAGGATTGTACGAATGGTTGCCTGGACAAGGCTACGAGCTTGGACTTAGCGGTACAAGTGAAAATGCTATTGGCTGGATGATTGCAGTAGCATGCGGAATACTAATGGTCAGCAATGTTCGCTATCATAGCTTTAAAGAAGTGGATTTCAAGCGCAGAACGTCATTCAGGCTTGTGCTGATGGCGGCATTAATTATTCTTGTCATTGCTTACGAGCCACCTGTGGTTCTTTTTGCATTTTTCTTTCTTTATATGTTGTCGGGCCCCGTTCTTACTGTATTTGGCTTGCAATTAAAACGCCGCCAGAAAAAACGAAACAAGTCCCTTTAAGTTGCTTTATAATTCTGCTTTATGGGAATAAATCACACTTTATTTACATTTCTTTCATTGGGCAGCCTCTTAGCGTTGTTACGATTACTGCCGTAAGGCAATAATATTCTGCATAGACGAAAGTCTACCAATCCAAAAACTAAGCAACAAACCAAACAACGACAAGGAAAAGATAATGTCCGAAAAACTAATAATATTTGATACAACACTTCGCGATGGCGAACAGTCTCCTGGTGCTTCAATGACCAAGGACGAGAAAGTCCGTATTGCGAAAATATTGGAAAAAATGCGTGTTGATGTCATCGAGGCCGGTTTTGCCATTGCCTCTCCGGGTGATTTTGATGCAGTAAAAGCGGTTGCCGAAGCAGTACAAGACTCTACCGTTTGCTCATTAGCTAGAGCGCTCGATAAAGATATTGACCGCGCGGGTGAGGCGATAAAGAATGCCAATTCCGGAAGAATTCACACTTTCATTGCAACGTCAGATATTCACATGAAGATGAAGTTGAAAATGACGCCAGACGAGGTTGTGGCGCAAGCGGTTCATTCAGTAAAGCGGGCAACTAAATACACAAACAATATTGAGTTTAGTCCAGAAGACGCAGGACGTTCAGACATTGATTTTTTGTGTCGTATTATTGAATCTGCAATTGATGCAGGTGCAACAACGATCAACATTCCAGACACCGTGGGTTATAACATTCCACACCAGTTTGGTGAAACGATGCGTCAATTAATTGAGCGTATTCCCAATTCTGATAAAGCGATTTTCTCAGCGCACTGCCACAACGATTTGGGCTTGGCTGTATCAAACTCACTTTCAGCAGCGTTAAACGGCGCCAGGCAAATTGAGTGCACTATTAATGGTTTGGGTGAGCGCGCAGGAAACACCTCATTAGAAGAGGTGGTTATGGCGATTCGCACAAGACAAGATGTTTTCAATTTTGATACCAATATTAACGCGGAGCATATTCTTGCAGCATCAAGATTGGTTTCATCTATCACCGGCTTTGTTGTTCAGCCAAACAAGGCGATTGTTGGTGCTAATGCTTTTGCTCATGAGGCAGGAATTCACCAAGATGGTGTATTAAAACACCGTGAAACTTACGAAATTATGCGCGCTGAAGATGTCGGCTGGAATGCCAACAAACTGGTACTCGGCAAGCACTCGGGCCGCAATGCATTTAAAGCGAGACTTGTTGAGCTGGGGGTTGAGTTTGACTCAGAGGCCACTCTTAATGCCGCCTTCGCTCGATTTAAGGATTTGGCAGACAAAAAACACGATATTTTTGACGAAGATTTACAGGCGCTGGTTACCGAAACGCAAATCGAAGCCACTGAAGTGATTCGTCTACTTTCTTTGAAGGTGTGCACTGAAACAGGTGAAGAAAATACTGCTGAGGTCTCTATTTCAATCAATGGTGAAGAAAAAAGCGCATCGGCCAAAACATCTGGCGCAGTTGATGCAACTTTTCACGCAATTTTGTCGATGGTTAATATTGAGCCAACATTGCAGCTTTACTCTGTGACTAACGTTACCCAAGGTACAGATGCACTGGGTGAGGTAAATGTGCGCTTAGAGCACGAAGGAAAAATTGTTAATGGACAAGGAGTTGATACCGACATTATCACCTCTTCTGCGAAAGCCTATATTCATGCTCTTAATAAAGTCATGGCTCATGTTGAGAGGGCGCACCCACAGGTATGACACCTGAACTTAGACAAGATTATCTGAAGACGCTGGGTATTCCCGAGTTTCTTTGCGTTGCAAATGAGCGTGACAAAGTAACAACAACTCGTGTTGAGTGCCTGGTAATTGAGACCGAACAAGAGCATTCTTTTTGTCATTCGGGCCAAAGCCACGATCTGCTAGAGAAAATGCTGAGCGCTATTGGCTTGTCAATGAATGATATTACCTGTGTGTGTGCGACAAACACGACACTGTCTTCTATTATCGAGAGTAATCCCTCCAAGGCAATTCTGATTATGGACAAGACGCTAAAATTGACAGCAGAAAACGCTTTTATAACCTTTCATCCTCGTGAAATAATCAACAACCCCACCTTAAAGAGGGGGGCTTGGGAAGTACTAAAAGAGGTGAAAAAATGTCTAAAGTAAATTATTCTCTAGATGCCTATGAGCGTCCGAAACTAAGCCCGCCAAATGGCGAAAAGCGATTATTGCTGCATTCTTGCTGCGCACCTTGTGCGGGCGAAATTATGGAAGCTGTAGCGAGTGCAGACATTGAGACTACCATTTTTTTCTATAACCCAAATATTCATCCTGTTGATGAGTACGAGCTTCGTAAAGAAGAAAACGTCCGTTTTGCGAAGAAACTCGGCATGTCCATTATTGACGGGGATTACGACAAGAACGAATGGTTTGAACGAACCAAAGGGCAAGAAAATGAGCCCGAGCGCGGCGCGCGTTGCACAACGTGTTTTGATATGCGCTTTGAGGTTACTGCTAAGTACGCCAAAGAGCACGGTTTTGATTTAATATCATCAACTCTTGGCATTTCTCGCTGGAAGGACATGAATCAAATCAACGGCTGTGGTCATCGATCTGGAGCGCTTCATAATGTCCCTTATTGGGATTTTAATTGGCGTAAGCAGGGCGGCTCTTCGAGAATGTTAGAGCTCTCTAAAAAAGAAGAATTCTATCAGCAAGAATATTGCGGCTGTGTTTATTCTCTAAGAGACACTAATCGTTGGCGCGTATCCAGGGGTCGCGACAAAATTGAACGAGGTGTTAAGTTCTACCAAGAGGCTAAACTCAAACTTGCAGAAAACGATTAACCGTTGATTAAATACAGCAACAGCGCCTTTTGAGCGTGTAAGCGATTTTCAGCCTCGTCCCAAATAACGCTTTGCTTGCCATCAATAACATCACCACTCACCTCTTCACCACGGTGCGCAGGCAAGCAGTGCATAAATAGGGCATTTTCATTGGCAACTGACATCATCTGTTGGTCTACCTGAAAGTCCTTAAAGGCCAATTCTCGCGCTTTTTGCTCTGATTCCATACCCATGCTTGCCCAAACGTCAGTTACCACTAGGTCGGCACTTTTACAGGCTTCAACTGGATTCGAGCAATAGTTGATATTGTTTTGATATTTATTAACAAAACCTTGATCCGCTTCGTACCCCTTTGGTGTGGAGATAATTAGCTCAAAGTCAAATATTTCAGCCGCTTGCATAAAAGTTTGGCAAACATTATTACCGTCACCAATCCAAACAACTTTTTTTCCTTTAATTGAGCCACGGTGCTCTTGGTAGGTCATGAGATCGGCTAACATTTGACATGGGTGGGATTCGTCCGATAGGGCGTTAATTACTGGCGTACTTGCGTGCTTTGCAAAGGCCAATATATCTTCATGGGAGGAGACGCGAAGCATTACTGCATCAACCATTGAGCTGATAACAATGGCGCTGTCTGTAATGGGCTCACCGCGACCAATTTGAATGTCTTTGTCAGAAAGAAATAAGGAGTGTCCGCCAAGTTGAGTCATGCCAGATTCAAATGACACGCGAGTTCGAGTGGATGATTTGTCGAAAATCATTGCCAGTGTCTTGTTTTTGAGCGATTCGTTAATCTCGCCTGATTTATGAGATTTTTTCAGCGCAATGGCGTTATCAATAATGCCTTGCAAGTCTTCGAACGAATGGTCATCTAAATCGATAAAATGTTTTGTCATCATTAACTCGCGTTGTTGATTAGTTTGATTACTTTTTCCAGCATGATGTCTATTTCGTCTTTGTTAATAATCAGCGGAGGCAGCATTCTAATAGAATTGCCAGTAATGTTGATTAATATATTGTCTTCGAGCGCTTTTTGCAGCAATGTTGAACAGTCAACATTAAGCTCGATTGCTATCATTAAGCCTTTGATGCGAATCTCTTTAACTGCCGAATGACCCTTAAGGATTTCACTCAGCTGTAAGCGGATGTAGGTGCTTTGCTTGTTTACATTATCAAGAATGTTGTCATTTTCAAATACATCCATAATACTCAGAGCGACCTTGGTTACCAAGGGATTTCCACCAAAAGTTGAACCGTGAGTGCCGGGCGTCAACAGCTCATTCGCCGCACCTTTGGTTAGGCACGCACCAATTGGTATGCCATTACCCAATCCTTTCGCCAAGGTCATTACATCAGGGGTAATATTGTTGTGTTGGTGGGCAAAAAATTCACCAGTGCGTCCAACGCCTGTTTGTACCTCGTCAAGAATGAAAAGCCAGCCGTTGTTGTTGCAAATGGATTGGACGTTATTAAGGTAGTCATCATCTGGAATGATAACGCCACTCTCACCCTGAATAGGCTCCAGCATCACCGCAACAACACTGGCGTTGCCGTCAAATGCTTTAATCGCATCACTGTCGTTAAAGTCTACATGAATAAACTCACTAACCAATGGTGCAAATCCAGCCTGCACTTTGCTGTTACCTGTGGCTGACAGTGTTGCCATAGTACGCCCATGGAAACTCTGGTTGGCCGTCAGGATGGTAGGATTTTCAATGCCCTTGTTTTGGCCATGAAGACGTGCAATTTTGATTGCCGCTTCATTGGCTTCAGCGCCTGAATTGCCGAAAAATACTTTATCCATATTGGCGGCGCCACATAAGCGTTCAGCAAGCAGTTCTTGATTTTCGATGCGATACCAGTTGGAGGTGTGGAGTAGTGTGCTTGCTTGATCGACAATAGCCTTGGTGATTGTTGGATGGCAATGACCTAAATTGACAACACCAACACCTGAAAGACAATCTAAATATTGTTGACCTTTGTTGTCTGTTAACCAGCAGCCTTCGCCAGCAGTAAAAGTAACATCAAGCGGAAGGTAGTTAGACATTAAGTGTGACATAAAAATATCCTTTTATAAAGAGACTTTAAAAGTCTTCAGAAGTAAAAAAGCCCCAAAACGGGGCTCTTGAAACTAAATTATTGTTTAAATTAGTGCAAAATAGCCGCCATAGATACATCTCTATGAGATCTATATCTTCGTAGGCAGTCTCTGTCAAAAAATAGCACCATTGAATTCATGAACGAGTTTTCAATTTAACATAAAAAAATAAAATTATATACTAGTTTTATCTACCCCTCTTTCTGTAATTTATACTAAAAAAAGATAAATAATTCGCCATTTATCAAGTGATTATGCAACAATATAAGTGCCTTTACCTTAATCAAATTTCACAAGGAGAACCTATGCAATTAAACATATCAGGCCATCATCTCGATATCACACCCGCCCTTAGAGAGCATTCAACCGAAAAACTTTCCAAAATTAGACACCACTTTGACCATGTGATTAACGTCAATATGATTCTGGAAGTGCAAAAAGATGTTCAAAAAGCTGAGGCAACGATCCACGTCAGTGGCGCTGATTTATTTGCAAAGGCTCAAAGTAGCGACATGTACGCTTCTATTGACCAACTGGTTAACAAGCTAGATTCTCAAATCATCAGGCACAAAGAAAAACTACATAGCCACAGAGGCTAGTTTATATAAATTATAATGAGTTCTTTTTGACTGTGATGGGCTTGCCCGTCATGCTCGATTGCAACGGATTGTAATTATGGCTGACATTAAACAGGCTTCTTTTGAGGAGTGTTTACAACAATTAATGAATGCACTTGAAGCCTCTCTTTTAGAGGAGGCCGGTGCTCAACTTGATGAACTTCATCCCAGCGAAGTTGCTAAATTACTAGAAGCCTTACCACCTAAAGATCGCTCATTGATGTGGCCTCGAATTAAGCCCAGAGTTCAGGGCGAAGCCTTAAAAGAGGTCAACGAAGATGTGCAAACGCAGCTGATTGATGACATGTCGGTTGATGCATTGGTCAAGGCAACAGAGGGCTTGGATACGGACGACTTGGCCGATATTGTGCCTAATCTGCCAGAAACAGCCGTTCACAGCTTATTGCTGACACTTGATTATAAGCATCGAGAGCACCTTAAAAAAGCCCTAACTTATCCACAAGATTCGGCCGGTGGCTTAATGAATACCGACTTCATTACCGTGCGCTCTGATGTTACTGTGCGTACTGTTATTCGTTATTTGAGACTACTTAAAGAAATGCCGGTTGATACCGACAAGGTTTTTGTTGTTGATCGTAATTTTAATTATCTCGGCTCTTTGCATGTTTCAACGCTTTTAACGGAAGAGCCTGAGCAGGGCATTATGCCGTTAGTTAGTACCGAGGCATCAAAGCCGATTCTTGCCAATACGGACGAGGCTGTGGTGGCCACCCTATTTGAGCAAAGAAACTTAATTTCAGCCCCTGTTGTTGATGAACACAATCAGCTTGTTGGTCGTATTACCATCGATGATGTGGTTGATGTTATTCGCGATCAAGCCGAGCACTCGGTTATGTCAATGGTGGGTTTGGACGAAGAAGAGGACGTATTTGCGCCCATCGTTCAAAGCACAAAAAGACGCAGTGTTTGGCTAGGAGTTAACTTGATTACCGCGTTTATCGCCGTTTCTTTTATTGCTCTTTTTGAGGCAACTTTAGAGCAAAAAATTGCCTTAGCAATTCTGATGCCAGTGGTTGCAAGTATGGGCGGTATTGCGGGAACACAGACCTTGATTCTGGTCACTCGAGGCATCGCTACCGGCAGGGTGACAACAGCCAACATTAAGTCTTTAATTAACAAAGAAGTGTCTGTTGGTATATTGAATGGCATTTGTTGGTCGGTAGTGATTGCAGTGGCAACTTTTTATTGGTTTGATGATGTTGGCTTAAGTGTTGTTATTGGTATAGCTATTATTGTTAATTTGATTGTTGCAGCCTTCTTCGGTGCTTTTTTACCGTTACTGTTAACCAAGCTTAAAATTGATCCTGCACTAGCTGGTGGTGTAATCTTAACAACAATTACTGACGTGATTGGCTTTGTTGCCTTTCTAGGGTTGGCGGCATTGGTTTTGAACTAATGGTGAATTCGCCATTCAGATGAAACTGGTTTATACCAACGAGCACCTCACATTGGTAGCAACCGTTGCCAATCACCTTGGGCAAAACGACATTGAGGTTATTACTAAAAATCAATACGCCTCTGGAGGTGCGGGCCAGCTCGCGCCAATTGAGACTTGGCCCGAAGTTTGGGTGGTTAATGACAAGGACTATTCGCGTGCCAGCGAGTTGATTGAAGACTTAAATAAAGATGCAGACAAGCCTCAGTGGCATTGTCAAAATTGTAATGAGATGAACGACGCTACTTTTGACTTTTGTTGGAATTGCCAATACGATGAAAGTCAATAATTTGTATTTTTGCAGGGTGATTTAATGGAATTTTCAACCTGGCTAAGCCTCGTTTCGGCGGGTTTCTTGATTAGTATTTCCCCTGGGCCTGGTGCGTTGTTTACCATGAGCCAAAGCTCTCAGTTTGGTTTTAAACCCACTTTGATTTCAATAGCAGGTTTGCAGCTGGGTTTGGCCTGTCAAATTGTTCTAGTGCTAAGCGGCCTGGGTGTGTTGATTGTTAATTTTCCCGGTGCTTTTGACGCGATAAAAATCATAGGTATGCTTTATCTTATCGCACTAGGTGTTGTGCAGTGGCGCCGTAAAGTTGAGCAATTAAACCTATCAATGGATGCCTCAATGAGCGCTTTTGGTGCTGGCAAGTCCTTTGCCCAGGGTTTTTTTGTGGATTTTACCAATATCAAGGGCACCGTTTTTTTGGTTGCTTTCCTTCCTCTTTTTGTTGACTTGAGGGCTTTTAGTTGGTTAGAAGGTGGCATTGTTGTGGCGACATTGGTTGCGATTGACATTATCATCATGACGACTTATTCTCTGATGGCACATGTTTCTAAGTCTTGGCTTCGCGATCCAAAGAAAATTTTATGGCAAAACCGAATAACCGGTCTAGCCCTAATCCTTATCGGTCTAGTGATGGGGCTTTCTGGCTAGCCTTATTTTTATCATATCTCATTATGAAACATGCTATGATAAAGGCTGATTTAATACACAGCATAGGAGTGCATAATGGACAGTAGTAACTTGACGGTTTTAAAGCCTACAGCAGCTTTTATAGGTGCCTCATGGGCGGCTCTCGCTATCGTTATGATTGGGTACGCAGTAGGTGTTTGGAATGCAGTAGGAATAGAGTTAAACGAGCAGGGTTATTACGTTGTTTTATTGTTAATGGGGCTATTCTCGGCAATTTCTTTACAAAAAGTCGTTAGAGATAAAATGGAAGGCATACCTGTAACCAATCTTTATTATTCTATTTGTTGGTTTGTTGTGGCTGCCTCTCTTATTTTGCTATGGGTAGGTCTATTTAACGCGACGTTTATTTTGAGCCTTAAGGGCTTTTTAGGAATGTCTTATGTATTAAGTTTGTTTGCCGTTATCGCCGTTCAGAAAAATGTCCGAGACGAGGCTTTATCCCCTTCAGAGGATGTTGCGTCACTTTTCGAGCAAGAGTAATTTTATCTCTCAGAAGGACGCACTTTTAATAACGTGGCAGTTTTCCATTTAGCATACACCGTGAGCGATCTTGAGTCCTCACGGCAATTCTATGGCGAGCTTCTGGGTTGTGAAGAGGGACGTAGCACGAATACTTGGGTTGACTTCAATTTCTTTGGCAGTCAATTGTCACTTCATTTGGGCGAGCTCGTCTCCCCTTGTGAGACATGGTCTAGCGTTGAAGGTATTACTGTGCCTATGCCGCATTTTGGCTGCGTACTTGAGTGGGGTGAATTTCAAAACTTGTCTGAGAAATTAAAATCATCGGGTGTGACTTTCGTCCTTGAGCCCCACGTTCGCTATGCTAGACTTGCCGCTGAACAAGCAACGATGTTTATTAAAGACCCATCGGGTAATGCGCTTGAATTTAAAGCTTATAGAGATAATGCTGAAATCTTCAGCAAGTAAACAATCCATCAATTAGAGGCGATCTTGGATTTATTCAGTATTGAAACTATTTTGGCCTTTATCAGCGCCTCTGTTGTTTTGAGTTTTGCCCCTGGGCCAGACAATATTTTTGTGTTAACTCAATCTGCTATCAAAGGATGGAGGGTTGGAGTTCATACAACCTTAGGCCTTTGCAGTGGTTTAATTGCACACACTGTTTTGGTTTCACTGGGTGTTGCCGTTATTTTTCAAACAAGCCAGTTGGCATTTCAGGGTTTGAAAATTATTGGTGCATGCTATCTTGTCTTCCTTGCTTATCGAACAATAAGAAGTGAAGGTATAGATTTTAAGGACTCCGATAAGCCCAATAAATCTTTCTATCTAACTGGGGTGGTGATGAATCTCACCAACCCCAAAGTCGCTATTTTCTTTCTTGTTTTTCTGCCACAATTTGTGAATGTTGATAGTGGAAACGTATCAACTCAAATGTTTTTTCTTGGTCTGATTTTTATTCTTTGCGCATTCTGTGTTTTTAGTTTTATCGCTTATTTGTCAAGTTTTTTAAAGCCCCTCTTAAGAAAGTCTCCAGCACTTGTTAAAAGACTGAATATTTTCGCTGCGTTTGTCTATATTGCCTTGGCCCTTAATCTGTTATTCATCTCCGGATAAAGTTGACTTCATTAATTGCAACAAAGGTATGATGCACGAATCTTAATTGGATCAAAAAACCCCTGGGGGGCGGAAAATGACAGAGAGAATTATTTTTGAGAAACGCGACAAAGTGGGCGTAATTACACTTAATCGTGCCCGCATATTAAACGCAATAGACAAGCAAACCCTAGACGAATTAGCAGCTATTATTAATCTTTGCGCTAAGGACGATGCAATTTATTCACTTGTCGTTACTGGTGATGGGCGTGCATTCAGTGCCGGTGGTGATATTAAACACATGATGGCTGACACAAGGCCTGAAATATTTCGTAAAACAGCCCATGCCTACCAAGTCCTTGCCAAGGTAATGCAAGGGTGTGAAAAGCCAATTATCGCAGCGATTAATGGTTATTGTCTAGGTGGTGGTCTAGAGTTGGCGTTATTGTGTGATCTTCGCTTTGCCGCAAAATCTGCTAAATTAGGCTTGCCGGATGCCGAGCTTGGTTTCAGTCCGACAGGCGGCTTAACCTACATTCTCCCTCGATTGATTGGCCACGGTAGGGCGCTACATTTAACCCTGCTCCCAGAGCCTATCGATGCGCTTGAATCTGAACGTATTGGCTTGGTCACTCAGGTGTTTGATGATGAATCTCTATTGCAAGAGTCGATTAATTTAGCATCACGTATTGCTCAATTTCCCGCGCACGGCCTGGCTTTTATTAAGAAAGGCTACTTGGCTGCACTTGAGTGTGATTTTGAGTCGACATTAAAGTTAGAAGAAGATGTGGATGTTGCCTGCTTTACTCACCCAGAAACGCAAAAAGCGATGGCTGATTTTTTACAATCAAGAAATAAATAAAGAATGTCGAACAAAGTGATGGACGATAAACCTTATTGGAATGAGGTGTTAGAGACAATGTCTGATGAGGTGTTGTTTGATTTGGAAAGCGAGCGTCTAAAAACGCAAATCTCTCGATTGCTTCAGACTAATGACTTTTATCGAGACAAGTGGCGTCAGGCTGGGGTTTCGCTTGATGATGTGCAAGACTTGGATGATTTACATAAACTACCCTTTACTGAAAAGGTTGAGTTGGCGAATGCACAAAAAACGGGTGCACTGTTGGGCGCCAATCAATCTGTTGACTTGTCTGAAATTGTTCGTATTGTAGGTACCGGCGGCACCACAGGGCAGCCGTTGCGCTTAGGATTGACACAAAATGATTTAGATGCATACAGCGAGATGGGTGCAAGAGCCTTATGGGCAATGGGTTGCCGCCCTGATGATTTTGTTATCAACTGCTTTAATTACTCTTTGTACGCTGGTGGCACATTAGATCAAAGCTCTTTTGAAAAATTAGGTGCAGCTGTTCTGCCCTATGGTGTTGGCAACACCAATCGACTACTGCAAGTGATGGATTCAATTAAGCAGGATATTTGCCTTTACTCGACTCCATCCTACGCGATTCACTTGGCAGAGAGGGCGAAAGAAATAGGAGTTTCAGCCAAAGATCTCAATATAACAAAAGGCTTTTTTTCGGGTGAGGCGGGACTTCAAGTGCCCGATTATCGAAAAAAAATTGAATTGACTTGGGGCATGAGCACTGCTGATTTATATGGCGCCGCAGAAGTGGGTGCACAAAGTGGCGAATGCGAGCATAGGACGGGGCTGCATTTTTTCGGCCAAGGGCTTTTACTGGCAGAGTTAATCAATCCGGAAACGCTTGAAGTAGTTGCGAAAACCGATGGTGCGATTGGTGAGCTGGTGTTTACAACCTTGATGTATGAGGCCTGCCCTTTGATTCGATTTAGGACCCACGATTCGGTCCAAGTTTATACTGAGCCTTGTGAATGCGGTAGAACGGGTTTTCGATTCCATACACTGGGGCGTAGTGACGATATGTTTGTCGCCAAAGGAGTTAACATCTTTCCAGCATCTGTGCAAAAAGTACTGTTTTCACTTCAGCCAAGTGTTACTGGGGAGTTCTATATTGTTTTGAGCGGCGCACCACCGATTGATTACTCACCATTGATTTGTGTGGAGGTTTCAAATGAGGTTGATGCTAATGGTCATACTGGTATTATCAATGTCATTAAAGTTGCTATTCGAGAGCAATTAGGGTTTAGAGCAAAAATTGAGTTAGTGGAGCAAGGAAGTATCGCTTCGATGCACAAAACTCGCCGCCTTTACCGTGCCTACGATGGAGATCAGCCGCCCCATGAAAATGATTCTAGATGCGAAGAGTAGCTCTTACTTAGGCGCTAGATGGAAATGAGTGATAACTACAAAATAATAATTACCGATTATCTGGCTTACGCCAAAGATATTCGAAGCATCAGAACTAAGGTGTTTGTTGTGGAGCAATCTGTTCCCGTTGAAACTGAACACGACGAATTGGACGAAGTGGCGACCCATATTTTGGTCTTGTTAGAAGGCTCTGCAATTGCTACTGGGAGAATGCTAGAAGATGGTCATATTGGTCGAATTGCGGTTCTCAAGGCTCACCGTGGTAAGGGTGTTGGTAAGTTGATTATGCAAAAGTTCTTTGATCACGCTAAAGAGCAGAAGTTAAAGAAGATTTGGCTTTCTTCTCAGTGGCACGCGCATCGTTTTTATTGCAATTTAGGCTTTGTTTGTATTGGTGAGCAGTACCAAGAGGCGGGCATTGTTCATATCAAAATGACCAAGGAAATATAGCGCACATTGCTGGCCTGTATTTTGAATTGCTATACTTAATTTATACTGAGTTTGATAATTCCTCAACTCCAACACTCCTGTTGAAATTCAAAGATTTGTATAATAGAAGCCTTAAAACAGAGGCTTTTAAATACCTAATATTTGTCGATTACCCCTTCTGTTGCCATTTTATTAAATGATTTAAATAAAGGATTACTATGAAATTATTACGAGTTGGACCTGTGAGCAAAGAAAAACCGGCGTTATTGGACAAGAACGGCATTATTCGTGACTTGAGTGGTGTTATTGAAGACGTGGCCGGTGAATTTTTGCACCCCGACGCCCTTACAAAGCTGTCACAAGTTGATGTAAGCCAATTGCCAGAAGTGTCGAGTTCGATACGTATCGGCCCTTGTGTTGGCGGCGTTGGTAAAATTATCTGCATCGGCCTTAACTACACGGATCACGCAGAAGAGACTGGCTCAAGAGTGCCTAGAGAGCCAATCATTTTTGCCAAAGCAACCAGTGCTATTTGCGGCCCTAATGACGATGTTGCTATTCCAAGGGGCTCAACCAAAACCGACTGGGAAGTAGAGCTCGCCGTTGTTATTGGTAAAACAGCCAAATACGTCAGTGAGGAAGATGCGCTGGATTATGTTGCTGGATATTGCATACTGAACGATGTTTCTGAACGTGCCTTCCAATTGGAGCGAAAAGGTCAATGGAGTAAAGGAAAAAGTTGTGATACGTTTGGCCCAATGGGGCCGTGGTTAGTAACTAAAGATGAGGTGGGTGATCCACAGCAACTTGGCTTATGGTTGGAAGTTGATGGCCATCGCTATCAGGACGGCACAACAAATAATATGGCATATGGCGTGGCGTTTTTGGTGAGTTATTTAAGCCAATTTTGCAGCTTGCAGCCGGGCGATATTATTTCTACCGGGACGCCAGCTGGTGTTGGTATGGGCGTTAAACCCGATCCTGTATTTTTACAACCCGGCCAAACTATGCGTTTGGGTGTGGATAAGTTAGGTGAGCAAAATCAAACTGTAGTTGCTGACTGTTAGCCTTGCGAAGCTAACAGTTGTCGTTGTTGAGGCTTAGTTAGTGTATATTGGGCTTTTCGGTTTTTCAGCACTGTAATTAATAATGAAAAAATTTGTTCAGCTTAGTCTACTATTTTGGGTTTTTATTGGCACTGCAAGCGCAGGCATTAAAGAGGGTGTTGTCGCTTTTCATCAGGGCGACCATATGGGCGCTTTTAATGAATGGGCGCCGCTTTATGAGCAAGGTGACGCTGAAGCAACATTTCGCATGGCGCTTCTTTATTATTATGGACATGTCGTTGATCAGGACTTGGGAAAAGTCGTTGATTTGGTTTTTGAGGCAGCTAATGCTGGTAGCGCTAATGCTCAATTGGCGGTCGCTATCGCTAATGAATTTAATGTCGTTGAAGCGCCCGATCAGGAGCTTGCAAAAGCTTGGACCAATCAGCCGGTCGACAAACTCGATTTGGATGTGATGGTCGAAGTTGGTTGGGTATATCAATACTATGGCAAACCCAACAAAGGCGGTGACTACTTAATCGCAGCGGCCGAACGCGGTGGTGCCCCAATTGCTAGAGAAATCGGCTGGCGTTATTACAATGCCGATTCTTTGATCAATTCCATCAGTTGGCTCAACAAGGCTATTGACATGGGCGATATTGAATCCATGTACTGGATGGGCAAAGTGTTTGAAAAGGACGGCAGTACTTACCAAGCAGTCCAATGGTGGAAAAAAGGCGCACAGCGCGGCGACCCACAATCTGTTCAAATACTTGAGGCTCAATAACCCCACATTTTGAATAACATTTTGTTCATCTCGAGGCGTAGAATATACAGCAGAAGTTAGAGTTATTGAGGGGTTAGAGTGTTACTAGAAATTATCTTTGCTGCAGGTTGTTTTTGGGGTGTTGAGAAAAACTTTGAGCGCTTCGATGGTGTTGTAGATGTAGTTTCTGGATACTCAGGCGGTAATTATGAGGATCCGACTTATGAGTTGGTGCTCGAACATAGCAAACTTCAAGGCGAGAGTTTTTTAAGTGCGCTTAAAAACATCGGCAAATCAGACGTCGAAATTGCTACTGAGGCAAAACTGGTCAACCATACAGAGGCTGTCAAAGTTATTTACGATCCAAGCATTGTATCGACTGAGGCCTTAATTAAAAGTTTTTGGCAAATTCACAATCCTACTCAAGTGGATGGTCAGGGATTCGATATTGGCAACAATTATCGGTCCGCCCTATACTGGACAACCGAAGCACAAAAAGACATTGCCTTTCGTACCAGAGACGAATTTCAAATACTTTTGAATAATAACGGTTTTGGTGAGATTGTTACTGAAATGAAACCGTCGGATGTATTTTGGCCTGCAGAATCATACCATCAAGATTATCTAGTGAAAAACCCCGCTGGCTACTGTCCCAATCATTCCACTGGCGTGACTTTTAACGATGCTGTTTTACAAAAGTATGAGAATGAAATCATTAAGCCTTTGGGTGGACAGGAAATCATTGTTGTTGAGGCCGAAGCCAAAGGCTCGTGTTTGTATTGCTTACAATTCGAAAAAGAAGTTAGTAATCACTATAAGGGCAGCACCCCCTTAAGAACATCTCCAGCGTCAGCTTTACAAGGATTTGAACTAACGACACCAACTTGGGCGACTCCTACTATTTTCTTTATTGAGGATGGTGTTGAAGTGTGGGCGAGTCAGGGTTATATGTCAGTGGATTTGTTTTACAAGGCATTGGGAGAATTTAAGCTAGGCAAGGACTCGGAGGCGTTTAATGTCGCCTTTAACGAAGGCACCGATCGACCTTATTGCCAGCAATACGAAATCTTTAAAGACACGCCTGATGGTGTTTTTATTGACAAGCTTTCGGGTAGGGCTTTATTTGATACAAAGGATAGGTTTAATTCAACATCCGGCTGGTTGTCGTTTACCAAGCCTGTGAACAATGAGGTGTACGAAAAACCAGACTATAGTTATGGTATGGTGCGTACAGAAATTCGCTCCGTGAGTTCCGATATTCACTTGGGGCACGTCTTTGATGATGGGCCGGATGGCCAGCCAAGATATTGTATTAATGCCACAGTTTTGGAGTTTGTGCCTAGTTAACTGACATTGGGCTGCAACATCTTTAAGTCTTGGTGCACTAGTTTTACCCCCATCGTGATACAGAATATTTATATATAAACAAAGACTTGTATGGGTATTTTTTTCGCTCAATTGATTATTGCGAAAACAGTAACACAGGGTTACATAAAAATATATTGTAATGGTATTTTTAATAATTATAATTGCGTTCAAAATAGATTAATTAGATCTTATTGACCCTCTAATTCATTTGTCTATTTTTCAAGTTTTTAAATAATTAACGATAGGAGCGCTCCATGAGCGAGGAAATAAAAATGCTATTAATCCTACTATTGCTTGGTTATATTTCTTGGGCTTATATCTAGTTTTTTAGGTAAAAACATAAAATTGTAGGCTTGGTAATCCTATCTAGTCAGAAAAGGAGTCAGCTCTTTTTTTAAAAAATCTATCATTGCACCTACCTTGACTGGTGTGAATTTCTTAGATAGCCGAACGATGTGTACAGGTACTGTCTCCAGCTTATGATTAGGTAGTATCCTTTTTAGTTCTCCATTTTTTATGGCATCTTCAACAATAAAAGCTGGCACTGTAATAACTCCCAACCCTACAATTGCTGCTTCACGCAGCGCAGCGCCATTGTTGGTGTGGAGTTGACCTAGCACTGTTGTGGTAGTGCTTAACCCCCAGTTATTCTTCACTCCCAAGCTGTACTGTAGGCAATTATGATTTTCTAAGTCGGACATCTTTGATGGTTCGCCGTTGTGCTTTAGATAGTCAGGTGAGGCACACACAATTCTTTCCATTTCGCCAAGATATATGCCAATGAGTGACGAGTCCCTCAATTCACCAAGGCGTATTGCAAGATCAATCCTTTCAGGAAAAAGATTGGCCGGTTTATCTTCCAGTTGTAAGTCAATATTAATTTCTGGATGATCCTTAAGAAATTCCGGCAATATGCGCGCTAATCGTATAATGCCAAAGCTCATTGGTGTGGCAATGCGTATAGAGCCCCTAATGGTTAATTTTTTATCTCTCAACTTTGATTCTGAATCATTTAGTGCGCTAACAACGTCTTTCACGTCATCGTAGTAACTCTGACCAGCCTCTGTCAAGCTCAGCCACCTTGTGGTGCGATTGATTAAGTGTGTAGCGAGTGCGTTTTCAAGTAATGAGACACGTCGGCTCACGGCTGCGGCACTGACGCCCAGCAGTTTTGCTGTCTTGGTGAAACTCCCTGTCTCTACAACGGCAATAAAAGTCTTTAGACTAAGGAGTGAGTATTGTTGCATTAGTTGTAATATATTGTTTAATGACTTCTATTTGTTTGGAAATTATAAACAAACATTGACACTACTTGATTTATTAAATTTTAGAGCTAGAAGTTGTCAGTATAGATATTATTGTTTTCCAGCCAAGATTTAAACGTTTTCTGAATGTTGTTAATCATTTTCTGGTCGTTTGCTTCAAAGCGCAACACCAAGCAAGGCGTGGTATTAGATGGACGAACCAAGCCCCAGCCATTGTCATAGTCCACTCGAACCCCATCAATCGTGGTAATTTTAGCGCCTGGGAAGTCGGCTGTTTTTGCCAGCTTTTCCATCGCCTCAAATTGTTGCCCCTGTTTTTCAAATTGAATGTTAATCTCGGGAGTGTTGATACTGTCAGGCAAATCGGCAAAAACCTCGGCGCAGGTTTTGTCGGTTTTTGATATTATTTCCAACAGCCTTGCGCCTGTGTAAAGGGCGTCATCAAAGCCGTACCAGCGCTCTTTAAAGAATATATGGCCCGACATTTCACCGCCAAGCGCAGCACCTGTTTCTTTGAGTTTTGCCTTGATAAAGCTGTGCCCAGTGCGTGACATAATAGGCTCGCCACCGTGCTCAGCAATGTCTTTGGGCAATAGTGATGAGCATTTAACATCAAAGACGATTTTCGCACCCGCATTGCGACTTAAAACATCTCTAGAATAGAGAATCATTTGTCTGTCCGCCCAAATGACATTACCTTTGTTATCAATAAGGCCCAGTCTATCACCATCGCCGTCGAAGGCAAAACCCATGTCGGCACCGGTTTCGAGTACTTCTTTAATAAGGTCTTGTAAGTTCTCGAGTTTTGAAGGGTCGGGGTGGTGATTCGGAAATCGCCCATCCACCATGCAGAATAGCTTACTAACATTTGCGCCAAGTGCTTCGAATAATTTTGGTGCGATATTACCAGCCACGCCATTGCCACAGTCGATAACGATGTTAAGCTCTTTATCGAGCTTGATGTCAGAGGTGATGGTGTTGATGTAATCTTCGTCAATATTGACCGACATTGATGAACCTGCACCTGAAGTGTAATTTTGGTCGGTGATTCTATTGTATAAATCTTGTATACGATTTGATGAGAGCGTATCGCCGGCAATCATTATTTTAAAGCCGTTGTACTCAGGAGGATTGTGTGAACCGGTGATCATTACCCCGGAAGTAGCACCCTTGGTATAGGTTGAAAAATACACCAGAGGCGTGGGAACCATGCCCACATCAATAACATGACACCCGCTCTCAATCAACCCGGCTTTCAGTGAATCCATTAATACCATGCCACTTAGGCGACCGTCTCTACCAACGGCCACACCACGCTCACCCTTAGAAATAGACTCACTGCCAATTGCGCGACCGATGGCTCTAACTACGTCTGGCGTGAGCTCTTCTTCGACAATTCCGCGAATATCGTATGCTTTAAAGATAGAATTTGAGACAACCATTGGATTTCTTGATAAAATGTGATACGAAATTATATCCTTTTTTGATATGCTTTTAAGTCACTACAAGTAGAAAACGCTTTAACCAAATGAAAGAAGACTTTGAAATTATTGAGATAAGACAAGACTGGATGCTTTTAAAAGCGCAAAGGCAGTCTGGCTGTCAAACTTGTGAGTCAAAAAGCACTTGCGGTACGGGCGTGCTCTCGGGTTTTTTTGCGGGCTTTTCGCAATTTAAAAAACCGTTGCAGCAAGGGGTTAAGACAGGCGACGTGATTACTCTAGAAATTGCATCTTCTGAGTTGTTTTTTAGGGCCTTTCAATTGTATCTAATGCCGCTTCTGGCATTGTTTTTTGGTGCTTACTCCTCGACATTGTTATTTCCTTCGAACGATGTTATTCAGACTCTAATAGGTCTCAGTGCTTTTGTCCTTAGTTTGGTCTTTTTAAAGGTTTACCTAAAGTAAACACTTTGGCCGTTTATTTGGCATAATACCCACTTTATTACTTGAAATTTAATCGTGGTAGGGTTGAACTGAATTATATGTTTGATAAAGATATTGATCCCCAAGAAACCATTGAGTGGTTGGAGGCTTTCCGCTCAGTAGCCCGCTTTGAGGGCGAAGATAGAGCTAAATTTATCCTTAATCAGTTAATGGACATGGCTCACAGCGAGGGCATGGATTTACCTGAAGGCGTGAATACCGCCTATCTCAACTCTATTCCCGTCGAGAAAGAAACCGAGTTGGTGGTTAAGCATGAAATTGAACACCGAATCAAGTCGATTATTCGCTGGAATGCGATGATTATGGTGGTCAAGGCAAATCAAGTTTCAGCTGAATTGGGCGGTCATATCGCCTCATTTGCATCAAGTGCAACACTTTACGAAGTCGGTTTTAATCATTTTTACCGTGGTAACGATGCCGATCAAGGCGCCGATTTAATCTTTTTCCAAGGCCATATAGCGCCTGGTATTTATTCGCGTGCTTTTTTAGAGGGTCGAATTACTGAAGAGCAAATGCTTAATTTCCGTCAAGAGGCAAACCATCCTGGATTGTCTTCTTATCCACATCCGTGGCTGATGCCTGATTTTTGGCAATTTCCTACGGTATCGATGGGTCTCGGCCCAATCATGGCGATTTATCAGGCGCGCTTTATGAAGTACCTTCATCACCGTGAGATTATTAAAACCGACAAGCGTACTGTTTGGACTTATATTGGCGATGGTGAAACCGACGAGCCCGAATCTTTGGGCGCCATTTCTTTAGCGGGTAGAGAGAAATTAGACAACCTTATTTTCGTAATTAATTGCAATTTACAGCGTTTAGACGGCCCTGTGCGCGGCAATGGAAAAATTATTCAGGAGCTAGAGGCGATGTTCCGCGGTGCTGGATGGAACGTTATCAAAGTAATTTGGGGAAGGGATTGGGATGCGCTGTTAGCCAAAGACACTTCTGGCTTGCTAAAACAACGTATGGAGGAGGTTGTTGATGGTGAATATCAGGCCTACAAGGCCAAAGACGGCGCTTATGTGCGTAGCCATTTTTTCGGCGCTTATCCAGAATTATTAGAGTTGGTTGCACATTTAAGTGATGATGAAATTTTTGCACTGACGCGTGGTGGACACGATCCAAATAAAATGTATCAAGCCTATAAAAGGGCGAAAGAGCACGTTGGTCAGCCAACGGTTATTTTGGCTAAGACTGTCAAAGGTTACGGTATGGGTGAAGCTGGTGAGGGCAAGAACACCACGCACTCTCAAAAGAAGCTCGGTGTTGAGGCATTGACGCGTGTTGCTAAAAGATTTGATATCCCGGTTACCGAAGAAGATGCAAAGCAGTTAAATTTTTACAAACCTGCTGAGGATAGTGAGGAAATTATTTACCTCAAAGAGAGGCGAAAGGCTTTGGGTGGATTTCTGCCACTTAGGAGTTTTGAATTAGAAAAAATTAAGACACCCGATACCAATGTGTTTGACGTATTGTTAAAGTCATCAGGCGAGAAGGAACTTTCAAGCACAAAGGCGTTTGTTCGATTCTTAACTTTACTGGTTCGCGATAAGCAATTGGGACCCAGGGTCGTGCCAATCGTGCCAGATGAGGCAAGAACTTTTGGCATGGAAGGTCTATTTAGGCAGATGGGTATTTATTCTTCTTCTGGGCAATTGTATGAACCCGAAGATGCCGAAACAGTAATGTGGTACAAGGAAGACATCAAAGGTCAGGTGCTTCAAGAGGGTATTAACGAGGCTGGCGCGATTTCGGATTGGATGGCTGCTGCTACTTCTTATGCCTCGCATAATGTCACCATGATTCCGTTTTATATTTATTATTCCAAGTTCGGCTTTCAACGGGTTGGTGATTTGGCTTGGGCTGCTGGAGACATGCAGGCGAAAGGCTTTTTGTTGGGCGGTACCGCAGGGCGCACAACCCTTGCTGGCGAGGGCCTACAACACCAAGATGGCGATTCATTGATTATTGCCAACACCATACCAAATTGTATTTCCTACGACCCAACTTACGCCTATGAATTGGCGGTTATTCTTTGCGATGGTATGCACCGCATGTATGAAAAGATGGAAAACGTCTTCTACTACATCACTTTGATGAATGAGGCTTATACCCACCCAGCAATGCCTGAGGGCGTTGAAGATGGCATTATCAAAGGCATGTATCCATTGAAAGTCGTTGGTAAAGGGGAAAATGAAATTCAATTATTAGGCAGTGGTGCGATTTTAAGGGAAGTGGAAAAAGCCGCTGAAATTCTTGATAAAGGCTGGAGTGTTAAATCCTTTATATGGAGCGTGCCCAGCTTTAATGAATTGACGCGTGAAGCGCAAAAAGTGGATCGAGACAATCGATTTACTATTGACGGCGCTCAACAGGTGCCTTACGTTACGCAGTGTTTAGAAGGAGCAAAGGGGCCGGTTATTGCTGCAACGGACTACATTCGCAATTACGCCGAACAAATTCGAAAGTATGTACCAGCGCGTTATGAGGTTTTGGGAACTGACGGTTTTGGTCGATCGGATTCCAGGAACGAATTACGAGTTTTCTTTGAGGTGAATGCCAACTACATCGCTTTTACCGCATTAAAAGCCTTGGTTGATGAGGGCTCTTTAGAGGGTAAAATATTGACCGATGCAGTGACGCAATTAGGCATCGATGCAAATAAACCAAACCCAATGTACAGCTAAGAGAATAGAATGACTACAGAGCAATATTTAGAGCAACTTAAGTCGGGCGGAGAAATGAAGTTTTCAGACTTTACTAGCCTGATTGAAAGTGAATACAATTTTGTTGCAACTGCTTTTATAAACGGCGATTTAAGCAACAAAGAAGATGAGAATCAAGGCTCTGCAAAAGTGTTTTGCTTTGGAGATATGCATGAGCTAAGCGAGCATGAGGTTCTCAGATGCTTTGGTGAGCATTACCAGAGCGTACTCGCCTCTCTTGCAGACAAAACGTCACACCTTAATATTCGAACTTTTATGCGTCTGGGTTGGCAGGGTGTTTCAATAAACACCGAGATGTTAACAAAAAAGTAGCCTTACAAAAGGCATCTAATAGTGCGGCGGCCTGTCATCGCTGATAATGTCTTGGCCGGTTTGAGCGCTGTCTGAATTAGTCGCTTTTTCATTTAACTCTTTCACGCGCTTACTCAGTTTGTCAATTGCTTCGCTTTGACGAAAAACAACCATATTAAGCTCATCTAACATATGCTGTAGATGGGCTATTTTTTCTTCCAATGTTATTAGTTTTTCTTCAGACATAATAAGGCCTTTGTATCATATTAAGATCGAGATAAAAAAGCCACCTTGCGGTGGCTTTTTTGTATTACTTGTCGATCAACGCTTTACGTGAGAGCTTGATTCTACCACGGTCGAGACCAAGGACTTTAACCTCGATTTCTTGACCTTCTTTAAGATAGTCTTCAACATTTTCAACGCGCTCATGAGCGATTTCAGAAACGTGAAGCAAGCCGTCTTGATTTGGCATGATGGTAACAAACGCGCCAAACTCAACAATCTTGGCAACCTTGCCCAAGTAAGTCTTGTTAATTTCAGGAACTGCTGTAACGTCTTTCACCATTTGCACGGCTTTCTCGAAACTCTCGTCATCATTAGCGAAAACATTCACGTTGCCATCATCATCGACATCGATACTTGCGCCAGACTGAGAAATGATGCCACGAATTGTCTCACCACCTTTACCAATTAGATCGCGAATCTTATCCGTTGGGATCTTAATCACTTTCGTCTTAGGGGCGTTTTTCGAAGCAGAGCTTGGCTCAGATATTACTTGGTTCATTTGACCAAGAATATCAAGTCTTGCAACTTTGGCTTGCTTAAGAGCAATTTCCATAATGTCTTCAGTGATGCCTTGGATTTTAATGTCCATTTGTAGGGCGTTAATACCACGTGACGTACCAGCAACTTTAAAGTCCATATCGCCAAGGTGATCTTCGTCACCCAAAATGTCAGTCAAAACAGTGAAGCGACTTTCGTCCTTAACTAGACCCATCGCAATACCAGCAACCGGTGCTTTAATTGGAACACCTGCGTCCATAAGTGCAAGTGATGAGCCACAAACACTGGCCATAGAGCTAGAGCCGTTAGATTCAGTAATTTCTGAAACCACACGAATTGTGTATGGGTACTCTTCGATGCTTGGTAAGCAAGCAGCAATACCACGGCGTGCAAGACGACCATGGCCAACTTCGCGACGCTTAACACCCATGACACGACCCGTTTCACCTACACAGTATGGAGGGAAATTGTAATGAAGCATAAAGTGATCTTCAATACGATCGTTAGTTTCTAGTTTTTCAATAAGTTGTGCATCACGCTTAGAGCCTAATGTTGTTACAACAAGTGCCTGAGTTTCACCACGAGTGAAAAGAGCTGAACCGTGTGTGTTGTTAAGCACACCAGTTTCAATCGCAAGTTCACGAACAGTGTCACCGTCACGACCGTCAATGCGGGGTTCACCGGCAAGGATGCGCTCACGAACCGTAGATTTCTCAACTTTCTTAACGTAATTTTTAACATCATCTTCACTGGCTGAACCTTCGTCGTCAGTACAAAGTGACGCAAGAGCCGCCTCTTTGACTTCAGCCATCATGGCTTGACGTTCCATTTTGTCCACAGTGGTGTAGGCTTGAGATATTTTATCGCCGAATCCTGATTGAATAGCTGAAAGTAGCGCTTCATTGGTAGCTGGGGCAACCCATTCACGCGGTGAGACACCAACTTCTGCTGCAAATTCTGCAACACTGTCAACAACCACTTGGAATTGCTCATGTGCAAACATAACTGCGCCAAGCATAATTTCTTCAGAAAGCTCACTGGCCTCTGATTCAACCATTAATACCGCATCTTTTGTACCAGCAACAACCATGTCTAAATCAGAAGTTGCAAGGTCAGAATACGTAGGGTTGATAATGTAGTTGCCATCTTGGTAACCAACACGTGCAGCGCCAATTGGGCCACTGAAAGGTACGCCTGAAATAGCCAATGCAGCTGAAGTGCCAAGCATTGCTAAAACATCTGGGTCAACATTCTTGTTTGCAGAAATCACCTGAATCATGACCTGAACTTCGTTCATGTAGCCATTAGGGAATAGTGGGCGAATAGGGCGGTCAATCAGGCGAGAAGTTAGTGTTTCTTTCTCACTTGGGCGGCCTTCACGCTTTAAGAAACCACCTGGGATTTTTCCTGCTGCGTAAGTTTTTTCGATGTAGTCAACTGAAAGCGGGAAAAAGCTTTGTCCTGGTTTAGCGTCTTTAGCGCCAACAACACTAACTAGTACTTGTGTGTCATCCATGCTAGCAAGTACTGCACCGTGTGCTTGACGAGCGATTCTGCCTGTTTCAAATGTAATTGTGCTGTTGCCAAATGCAAAGCTTTTTTGAACGATATTCATGTCCATATTGAGTCTCCAATAAATAAATAAAATGCCTTATGGTTTAACGCAATAAGCTTTATATCAAACACACCCGAGGGAGAGTGCGTTTGAGATAAAACTTACCTAATCCATAAAACTTCGTAGATTATCCCCTATATCCTATTGTTTAGGCGCTAATTAGTGCATTTAGCAGTCTATTATTGAGATGTTTTAGCGGCTGTGTTGAGAGGATAAAATATCATCAAACAGGTGGTAGCTAAATATTTGCTTTAATAGCTGATAATAGCTGATTAATGTCGTTTATATCGTTATAAATATGAGGTGAGATTCGCAGTCCTAGACTTCTGCGATCGACGGTGATGTTGTTTTCTGGAGTGAGTCGAGCAGCTTACTCTGCTTCTCTCCAAAATTTAGAACAATAGTGCCACTCCGGCGATTATGCTCTCTGATTGCCTGAGATCCAATTTTTGCAAAGTAGCTTATACTGTGTCCTGTAATGGTAAATGGAGTAATGGAAGGTGTGCCTTCTCAGAATTTTAGGGCGGAGTCGTGAAAGCGAAAATCGTGTATGTCAAACTCAAAAGGATTGTCGTGACTAAACCAATCCACGTCTATGCCTCTACGTGATCTGCATTAATCCATAAATATGCAGCTCCCGGGCCACCACATAGCCATTTGACGTTGGAGCCAATCATAAAGTCTGGCTTAAGAGTGCTGCGTGATTACCGGTGCGTACGATTATTTGCTGAAAATTATTGCAAGCGACTTGCTCAGCTACGAAAGCTTTGTGAAGAAATCGTTGGGCAGTTTAAAGTGCATTGCCAGCATCGAGTCAACCGTGGTGTTAAAGCAAAACTAAGAGCGCAGCCTGCGAATGTGGGCAAGTATCTGTAAGCGTGAAGCCAGTAAATAATTACTGGAATCGTGATCAATGATTTTAAGCCTACGTGTATTGCAAAAGTCGATAACAACATCTTTGTCGATATTGCCACAATCAAATACTTCGCCATTAATGTAGCAATTAATGGCATCATGGTTAAGTTGATAAGCAATACGACAACACGGCTGCAGCTCGTATGTTGCTTCGAGATCAAGCGGCTCGAGATCAGCGTAAGCACTAATTTCATTCATATTTTTCTCGTCCATCGGATCAAGCTTGGTGACGAACTCGCCAAAGAAGTCATCGGACAATTCGACATCACCTAAAAACGATTGAGCTTGAATCAAGGCCGCTTCAGGAATAAGGGCGGTTGGCTCATTTTCTTGCCATTCAGGGTCTTGGTAGTAAGTAGTATTTTCAACTGTATCAACAACATCCATTGCCAATAGCATTTCTTGGTGAGAATAAGAGCGATAGCCGATGGAGAGTGTCAGGCAGTTGTCATCAAGACTGACGCCATGATGGGCAACTTTAGGTGGCACGTAAACCACGTCACCCGGCTCGGCGTCCCAAACAACTTCAGCCTCAAATTGTTTCATTATTCTGAGTGGGGCGTCATCTTGATAGTTATCAAGCGTGCAATTCTCAGTACTTATGTGCCAGCGGCGCTTTCCACTGCCTTGCAGCAAAAAGACATCGTAGTAATCAAAATGCGGGCCGACACTGCCACCTTTAGCTGCGTAAGAAATCATCACGTCGTCAAATCGCCAGCGAGGGATAAAGTCAAACTGATTGACTAGGTGATAAACTTCATCGACGTATCGATCTACACCTTGAATTAGTAGCGTCCAATTATCGTCTGGTAGTTCAGCAAATTTTTCTTCAGGAAATGCGCCGTTTTCTAATTGCCAGTTATTATCATCCGTTGAACCGATAACAATTCTGGATTCGAAATCAGCCTCACAAGCTAGGCCAGCAAGTTCGTTGGGCGATAAAGGCGAAATGAAATTGGGCAACGCCTGTTTAATGAGCAATGGCTTTTTTTGCCAATAATCTCGCAAAAACTCTTGCTCCGATATTTTTCCAAAATGAATCATATGGGATTAATTTAAAAACTCAGTGCCTATTATTTTATTAAAATATTGATAATTACAATACACTAATTGTCTCGATTAAGAGAAATAGAATAAATAATGATGAGTGAAGTGATAACAGCGATTGTTGATTTCGAAAAACACCCTTTAAAAAGTAAAGACTTTCGCGCTCAATGTAAGCAGAAATTAGATGCTAATGGCGTATTGGTTTTAAGCAAACTATTACTGCCAAGCGCGATACAAGCCCTAATACAGGAAGCAAATGCAAATGAACATCTTGCTTATTACTGTGAAAATAACCACAATGTGTATCTTAAGTCAGAAAACGAATCGCTAGCATGTGATCATCCGAGAAATCAAATTGTAAGCTCTTCAAAGGGCTGTATTACTGATGATCAAGTGCCCCGTGATTCATCGCTTAGGGCGTTGTATAGTGCAACAGAATTTCAGAATTTTCTTTGTGCGGTATTAGATGAGAATACTTTGTACAAATATGATGATAATCTGTCTTCGATAAACGTGCATTATGCTCATGAAGGGCAGGAACTAGGTTGGCATTTTGACAACTCCTCATTTGCTATAACCTTGCTTATTCAAAAGCCAAGATTGGGCGGATTTTTCGAATATATTCGAGACTTTAGAGACGCTGAGAATGGTGATATGAATTATGATGGTGTGAGAGCCTTGCTGGATGGTAAATATACGCCTGACATATTGTCAATGGAGCCCGGAGATCTTGTCCTGTTTCGTGGTAGAAATTCAATACACAGAGTCACACCGACAGAGGGTGACAGGATGAGAATTTTATCGGTATTGGCTTACAACACCGACCCTGGAGTGCGGTTGTCTGAATCAGCTCGAATGACGTTTTATGGAAAACTTAGTTGAGCCCAAGCTTGCATTTTCTCGTTTTGAACAACCGGCTCTTTTCAGGCAATGGTATGATTGGGTCTTTAGCAAATCCTAAGGGTTAGGTTATGAAAGGAAGTTGCCTATGTGGAAGTGTTACTTACGAGATTGATCCGCCATTTGAGAAATTTTATTATTGCCATTGTTCTCGATGCCAAAAAATAACCGGCAGTGCTCATGCCGCCAATCTGTTTGTAGGACCTCAACAGTTTCGTTGGCTGGAAGGTGAAGAGCTTGTTAGGAGGTTTGAGCACCCCGTGGCAAAATACTTTGCGACAGGTTTTTGTAATAACTGCGGCTCTTCCATGCCGTGGCTAGTTCAGGGGGGTGCGACAATGATAGTGCCTGCAGGAACATTGGATGACGACCCCGATTTCACGCCACAAAAAAACATTTTTTGGGATTCCAGGGCGTGCTGGTTTGCGGAAACTAATGACATTGAAAAACATGCTGAACGTCCAAGATCGTCTAAATAGAGACGACTGCGGATGGCCACTTTCTTGGTTAAGCATTTTATATCTCCATCCTTAATAAACTAAAATACTAACCTTATATAGACTGCTCACCTAAAAGGACAATCATGAAAAAAACATTCAAACTAACTCATCCGAAAATCAAACCTGCAAGGCTTGTTGAGGCGGTACGACGTGACGTGAAAAAATACCTAAAAAGAGAAAGTAGAAAAGACCTGCCTGAGGGTGTGGATTTTTGGGATTTTGATTGTAAATATGGCCCTACTGTAGAACGAGCAGAGGTTATTCACCCTGCTGAAATTAGTAAGTGCATTGGTGAGGCTGAAGCAGAAGGGTTAGAGTCGTTTTATTTGGAAATATTGGCCAAGCCTGGTCGTAGAACTAAAAAACCTGTGGCGACCGAGACCGACGACTAAAGTGAGGTCATAGTTTATCTTTGCTGATTCCGATTTTGAAGTTACCTTGTGACAGGTTTCCTTTCTGGGTTTGCACTTAGTTTTGGCCTTATCTTGGCAATTGGTGCGCAAAATGCATTTATTCTCAAACAAGGCTTAAAGCGAGAATATGTCTTTATATTGTGCTTAATATGCGCAATCTCTGATGCTCTTCTCATTGCCTTGGGCGTATTTGGGTTTGCACTTATGGTAAATATTTTGCCAGCCACCGATATGATTGCAAGGGTTTCAGGGGCGATTTTTTTGTTAACTTATGGAGCAATAAGTTTTTACAAAGCGTTTAAGAATAACGAGTCACTCAGCGCCAGCGGCGCCTCAAAAACAACACTTACTTCAGCAGTTTTAACTTGTTTGGCGCTAACATGGCTAAATCCTCATGTGTATCTAGACACATTTGTATTGCTTGGCGCTATCTCTACTCAGTATCCTAATTCGCAATATCAATTTGTCTTGGGCGCGTCCTTGGCATCGTGTATATTTTTCTTTTCTGTTGGTTACGGTGCGCGTTTGATAGCGCCTATTTTTGGCAAGCCAAATGCTTGGAGGGTGCTAGAGTTTGTTATTGGCTGTATCATGTGGTTTATTGCCATAAGCTTGGTCTTTGCCTAGATGTCAGATTTAGAAAATACAAATTTACATACCGCAGAAGATGGCATCACTCGTTGTTTCTGGGGGAGGGGCGACCTAGATTATCTTAAGTATCATGATAAAGAGTGGGGTAGACCAACCACTAATGATTTTCGTCTTTTTGAGAAAATTTGCTTAGAGGGTTTTCAATCAGGGCTTTCATGGCTCACCATCTTGCGAAAGCGTGAGAATTTTCGCCAAGCATTTCTCGATTTTGATTTTAATAAGGTCGCTCAATACGATGACAGCAATGTTGAAGAGCTTCTGCAAAATAGCGGCATTATTCGCCACCGCGGAAAAATCCAAGCGACAATCAATAATGCGCATCGAGCCATCGAGATTGTTGACGAATTCGGCAGTCTTTGCACCTACATTTGGCAATGGGAGCCAAAATCCAAAGAACCGCATATTGGCAAAGGCGATTACGATAATCCCGTTCCTAGTATCACCAAGACTTCTCAAGCGCTTAGTAAGGATCTTAAAAAGCGCGGCTGGAAATTTTTTGGCCCAACAACCGCTTACGCTTTTATGCAGGCAATGGGGCTTGTGAATGATCACGTTGAAGGTTGTGCTTTTCGCGATACTGCTAAAAACTTAAGGCGAGAGTTGACGTCGCCTAAATTTGATTGCGAGGTTTAATTTCTGTAAACTTGAGCACTTATTTGGTTAAGCGTAAGAGTAACTATGGATAACACTCGGCACGGTTGAGGGGGATCCAGGCACAAGGCCAGAGTCGCATATCTTTGTAGGCTCCAAGGCCGAGTGGCATGATATATGTGATAATCTCCCACAATTCGCAGAACGATCGCCAAAGACTTGAGCGTCGCGTCTATCAATTAAATAAAATTAAGGAAATAAAATGAAATTTAATATCTACCTTTCAGGCGAGATTCATTCAGACTGGAGAGAGCAAATTATTCAAGGGTGTTCGAAAGAAAATCTTGAAGTCTCCTTCTCTTTACCAGTAACCAATCATGAGGCCAGTGATGCTGCAGGGGATTGTCTGGGCAAAGAGAATGACTCTTTTTGGCGTGATCATAAATCATCTAAAGTCAATGCTATTCGTACCAAGACGCAAATCGAAAAATGTGATTTAGCCATCATCCGTTTTGGTGAAAAGTACAAACAATGGAATGCCGCTTTTGATGCGGGCTATTGTGCTGCACTCGGTAAGCCATATATTACGTTGCACGATAAATCAATAATCCATCCATTGAAAGAGGTGAACTCTTCGGCTCAAGCTTGGGCTGAAACACCAGGGCAGATCATAGAAATTCTCAAGTATCTCCTGCTTGAAAAATAAGATTTAATCAAGCATTGTTAATTTTGCCTTTTTTCTCTGAGAATTAAGCCAGGTTAATGAAACAACCAATTATTGATTACCACAAGGATGAAAAGGGTGATTGGGTGGCTGAATTATCTTGCGGTCATTTCCAGCATGTAAGGCACAACCCACCTTTCGTAAACCGACCTTGGGTGGCAACACAGAAAGGTCGTGATTCAATGCTTAATACTGAATTAAATTGTAAAAAATGCGATTCGGGCGAATTACGAGATATATTGGGTTAGAGCTGCATCTGACTGCGTCATTAGAGGTTGTGTAGATTAAATTGCAGTATTGCCATTGTGGCCACCAAGGGTAGCAATATAGAAACCTTCTTCGGCGCTGGGAAGGAGGAAAGTTTAGATTGGGAGTTTATAGTCTATAAACGGACAATTTTCACTTTCCGACAACAAGCATATTGGGATAATCTTACACTACTGGTGGTAATTTGGCGCTTCTTTGGTTATGGTGACGTCGTGAACGTGCGACTCCGTCATTCCCGCCGAAGTCACTTGCACAAACTCCGCATCATTACGCATCTTCTCTAAAGTTGCACAACCCGTGTAACCCATTGAAGAGCGAATGCCGCCAACAATTTGGTGAACGATAGGGCGGATGGAGCCTTTAAATGGCACGCGACCCTCAACCCCTTCTGGTACCAATTTATCAGCTGCTAATTCGGCCTGGAAATAGCGATCTGATGAGCCGTGTGCTTGACCCATAGCACCCAACGAGCCCATACCTCTGTAAGATTTATAAGAGCGCCCTTGGAACAACTCTACTTCACCGGGTGATTCTTCGGTGCCTGCAAGCATAGAGCCAAGCATAATACTGTAAGCGCCAGCTGCAAAAGCTTTAGCTGCATCACCTGAGAAGCGAACGCCACCGTCAGCAATGAGAGGAATACCAGACCCCTTAAGGGCGGTTGCAACATCGGAGATGGCACTGATTTGCGGGACACCCACGCCAGCAACAATTCGAGTGGTGCAAATGCTACCGGGGCCGATACCAACTTTAACACAGTCTGCGCCTGCATTAACAAGATCAAGTGCCGCTTTAGCGGTGGCAATATTACCAGCAATAATATCAAGATTTGGGTGTGTTTTCTTGGTTTTTTTAACGCGGTCTAGAACACCTTGAGAGTGACCGTGCGCTGTATCAATAACCACTACATCGACGCCTGCCTCAACAAGTGCGGCAATGCGCTCACCCGTGCCAGGGCCAACACCAACAGCAGCACCAACAATCAATCTTTCTTGATCGTCTTTTGCGGCAAGAGGGAAATCGCTGGTTTTCTTAATGTCGCTGACGGTAATCATGCCGCCAAGTTTGAAGTTTTTATCTGTTACCAAAACACGCTCAATTCTGTGTTTTTGTAAAAGCGCACGAACATCTTCCATCGAAGCGCCCTCACGAACGGTAATGAGGTTTTGTTGCGGGGTCATGATGCTTGCAACTAAGGCATCTAAACGCGTTTCGAAGCGCACATCTCGACTGGTGATAAGGCCAACAACAACATTGTTGGAAACAACTGGAAGGGCAGAAATGCCGTGATACGCCTGGAGGTCAAAGACATCTTTAATGGTTGCCTTTGGGCCAATGCTAATTGGGTCCCTAATAATGCCAGATTCGAATCGTTTGACTTTCCATACCTCTTTCGCTTGAGCGGCGACTGACATGTTTTTGTGAATAATACCAATACCACCTTCTTGCGCTATAGCGATGGCTAGATTGGCCTCTGTTACCGTATCCATGGCTGCCGATAAGATTGGCGTGTTGAGCTTGATGTTTTTGGTTAACTGCGTTGTTAGGTCAACCTCTTTAGGCATGATGGTGGAATGTGCCGGCACCAATAATACATCATCAAAAGTGAGTGCTTGTTTTAACAAATTCATAGTTTTCTCCTAGTAATGCTTACGCTTTAATAAATTTGGCAGAATAAATCCAATTATCATGCCAAAGAATAATACCAATGCACCAACTATAAACCAATTTCTCGAGCTTGTGTCTTGTTCGATTTGGCTATTATTGCTAGCGAGCTGCAGCTCGGTTTTGAGCTGCAATGACTCTTGCTTGAGCTTTTCATTTTCGTGTTCAAGCTTCAACGCATCTTGGTAAATTTGCTCAATATGCTCTTTTTCGGCCTTGGCCTTCGAGCTTTGGATAGCCAGTGTAGCGTTGTCATCCTTAAGGCTTAATAGCTCATTTTCGAGTTGTTCTTTTTCGACTTGTAATTTTGACACCATCAGTTTATTGGCGCTGTTTTCAATACTGAGTTTTTCGAGTTGTTGCCGTGCTGGCGGACTGTTGCTTAAGTATCTTGAGACAATCCAACCGATCGTATCTTCGTATCGCACTTGCGTCCAACCATCTTCTGTTGCTTGCAATATCGACAGCTTGGCGCCCGATGGCAGGGTGCGAATGAGGTTGTTCCCTTGTGTAGTAGCCTCAGAGCGAATCGGAATCTCTACTTGATCGGTAATGTAGACAAAGGATTCGGCGTTAACCATCGTTGTTACCATTATTAAGCCTAATGATAAGAATTTGATTAGCTTCATAGTGTCGATATTTTATCCAATTGTTGACCTAAATCACTGAGAGCTTGCTCAACCGAGTGTAGCTTTTGTCGCTCCTTCTCAACAACCGCTTCTGGCGCTCCAGAAACAAACTTTTCATTATTGAGTTTGCCTGAGAATTGCTGCTGCTGCTTGGTTAATTTTTCAATTTCTTTGTTAAGTCGCGCAATTTCTTGCTCCTTGTCAACAAGACCCGCCAGTGGGATTAAAATTTTCATCTCTCCCACTAATGCAGTAGCAGATTCGGCGGCTTCGTCTGAATCCGATAACTGGGTGATGCTTTCAAGCTTGGCAAGCGCGGTTAGTATTGTGTGATTGCTTTTAATATAATCTTTATCCGTATCGTTACTATTTTGAATAAAGCAAGGCAATGGCTTGCCAGGGGCGATATTCATTTCCCCTCTAATTTGACGTACACCTAGAATAAAGCCTTGTAGCCAAGTAATTTCTACCTCTGATTTTTCAAAGATTAAGCCCCTATCAATGCCAGGGTAGGCTGTGGTTATTAATCTTTCCGAATCGCTTTTAGTTAGCGATTTGCATTGCTCAAAAATCTCTTCGGTAATAAATGGAATGATTGGGTGCAGTAAGGTGAGAATTTCACTAAGCACCTTAATTAGTGTTGCTTGTGTTCCGCCGCGTGTGCTGTCATCGTCTAAAAGTGGCTTAGATAGCTCTAAATACCAATCACAGTAGTCGTGCCAAACAAACTCGTACAGCGTTTGACTCATCAGGTCTAGACGATAATCGGCAAGGTGTTTTTCAACAGTAATTTTAGTGTGTTGTAAGCGAGACAAAATCCACTCATCAGGGCCGGAAATAGACGCATTCTCGTTAATAGATTGGCCCTCAAGCTTCATTAATACAAAGCGTGAAGCGTTCCACAATTTGTTGCAGAAATTGCGATAGCCTTCAACACGCTTTAAATCAAACTTAATGTCACGGCCGAAAGAGGCAAGTGCAGCAAAGGTAAATCTTAATGCATCAGCACCAAACGAAGGGATGCCATCCGAAAACTCTTTTTCAGTTTGCTTTCGAATTTTTGCTGCCATCTCTGGCTGCATCATTCCTTGAGTGCGTTTCTCTAGTAAGTCTTGTAGAGTAATGCCGTCAATTAGGTCGATCGGATCAAGAACATTGCCTTTGGATTTGCTCATTTTTTGGCCTTGGCCGTCTTTGATCAAACCGGTGATATAAATATCTTTGAAAGGTACGTCACCCGCAAATTTAAGGCCGAACATAATCATTCTAGCAACCCAGAAAAAGATAATGTCAAAACCCGTAACCAATACATTGGTAGGGTAGAAGCGCGATAATTCAGGTGTTTTTTCTGGCCAGCCCAGTGTTGAAAAAGGCCAAAGTGCTGACGAGAACCATGTGTCCAGTACATCTTCATCTTGCCTAAGAACTGCATCTTCACCGGCTTGTTGTTGAGCTTCTTCAAGGCTGTTAGCAACGTATATCTTGCCATTTTCGTCATACCAGGCTGGGATGCGGTGGCCCCACCAAATTTGGCGAGAAATACACCAGTCCTGAATGTTGTCCATCCAGTTAAAGTATGTCTTTTCCCAGTTGCTAGGAACAAAGCGGATGTCGCCATTTTTTACCGCTTCAATAGCAGGATCTGCCAATGGCTGAATTTTGACAAACCACTGGTCGGTCATGTAAGGCTCAATTACGGTGTTGGTTCTATCGCCGCGTGGTGTCATTAGAGTGTGTGGTTCAATTTTTTTGAGAAGGTCGAGGGACTCTAAGTCTTTTACAATCTGCTTTCGAGCAACAAAGCGATCCAAGCCCTGATAGGCTTGTGGCGCATCGTCATTAATTTTGGCATCATCGGTGAGAATATTAATCACCTCAAGACTGTGTCTTTGACCCATCTCATAGTCGTTAAAGTCGTGTGCAGGGGTGATTTTCACACAGCCTGTGCCAAACTCCATATCGACATAATCGTCCGCAATAATCGGTATTTGGCGCTCGGTTAATGGCAAGTTAACCAGTTTGCCAATAAGGTGCTTATAACGCTCGTCATCAGGATGAACGGCAACCGCAGAGTCTCCAAGCATGGTTTCCGGTCGAGTAGTGGCAACAATCAAAGCCTCATTGGAATTAGCAATGGGGTAGCGCATATGCCAGAGAGAGCCTTGCTCTTCCGTATTTATTACTTCTAAATCAGAAACCGCTGTTAGTAATACAGGGTCCCAGTTAACCAATCTCTTACCGCGATAGATGAGTCCCTCGTTGAACAGGTCGACAAAAACTTTTTGCACGGCATCAGAAAGGCCGTCATCCATTGTAAAGCGCTCACGATCCCAATCAACTGAGGTACCAAGTCTGCGCATTTGTGAGGTGATGGTGCCACCAGATTGCTCCTTCCACTGCCAGATTTTCTCGATAAATTGCTCACGACCCACTTCATGTCGAGTGATGTTTTGTTGTGCAAGTTGCCTCTCAACAACCATTTGCGTGGCGATGCCAGCGTGATCTGTACCCGGCTGCCAAAGCGTTTGCTCGCCCTTGCCTCTGTGGTAACGTGTAAACACATCCATAATGGTGTGCTGAAAGGCGTGACCCATGTGTAGGCTGCCAGTTACATTAGGCGGCGGAAGAACGATGCTATAAGCATCCTTGCTCTGTGAATTTGCTTTGGAGGAAAAGAAATCGCCCCGCTCCCAAATGTCGCGGTATTTCGCCTCTATTTGATGGGGATTGTATGTTTTTTCCATGAAAACTAAGAATTGGATAAAACTTCGCAATTATACAATAAATATCCCTAAATTCATAGCCTTATTGCTGCCATGTTACTACTGTTTTCTTGCCTTTAAAAACGATAGATTAAGGAATGGTGATATTCCCCAGCTGTGTTTTTAAGAGTTTAATTAACGTATCTTTCTGAGCGCTGTTAAAGCGATTAACGGGGCCTGAAATAACTAAAGCGCCAACAAATTTTGAAGAGTGGGAGAGCACGGGAACAGCAATAGCAAACAGTGAGGAGTTGTTCTCATCAACTGCTTGAAAAAAGCCCCTATCGCGAATGTCTTTGTAAAACCCCGACTTATCACGGCTGCGTTTGCCGTAGGCAAGAATAATGCGTCCCGACGCGCCTCGATTGAGCTGAAGTCGTGTACCTTGCTCAATATTGTGGCGAATCTCATCCCTAGAGTGGGCGCGATAGAGGCAAATGCGCATACTGTCTTCCTCGATAAAGAAAGAGGCGGTTTCACCGGAAATATCGCGAATATTATCAACAATCGGTCGAATTTGGTCGAGATGATTGCTGTGCGTGTAGATGGCGCTTAAATACAGTGCTTGCGTGCCAATGGTGTATTGCTTATCTCTGAGTCTGACGACGTAGCCATAACTCTCAAGTGTGGTAAGAATTCTGTATGTTGTTGAAAGATTAAAGCCTAGAGACTCACTAATTTCTTTGAGACTGTATTGGGCTTTGTCTATCGAAAAGATTGAAAGGATCTGTAAACACTTCTCAATGGCATTGTGTTTTTTCTGCGGTTGCTCGCTTGTCATCATATTTCATATAGTGATATAGTGTGATTATATAATGAAGTTTATTAATAAACAAGTCGCTGATAACGTATAATTTTCGCCAACAAATGGAGTGTTTGTTGATTGTCAAACACGTTGTATTATTAGGATAAAAGAATGAACAGAAAAGAACAAATAGAGGCTTTAGAGCAGGATTGGAAAAACAACCCACGTTGGGCTGACGTTAAGCGCGGCTACTCAGCAGAAGACGTTGTTCGTCTACGTGGATCGGTGCAGCCAGAGTACACATTGGCGAAAAATGGCGCTGATAAACTTTGGGAGTTAATTAACGGCTCATCTAAGAAAGGTTACGTAAACTGCATGGGCGCAATCACTGCGGGCCAGGCAATGCAACAAGCGAAAGCTGGCATTGAAGCAATTTATCTTTCAGGTTGGCAGGTTGCTGCTGATGGTAACACATCAGAAACAATGTACCCGGACCAATCTCTATACGCTTACGATTCTGTACCAACAATGGTGCGTCGTATTAATAACACTTTCAAAAGAGCTGACGAAATTCAGTGGGCTCGTGGCGTTGAAAAGGGTGACGACAAGCATGTTGATTATTTCCTTCCAATTGTTGCTGACGCTGAAGCCGGTTTTGGTGGCGTATTGAATGCATTTGAATTGATGAAGAACATGATTGCTAATGGTGCAGCTGGCGCTCACTTTGAAGATCAATTAGCAGCGGTTAAGAAATGTGGCCACATGGGTGGTAAAGTTCTTGTACCAACACAAGAGGCTATTCAAAAACTTATTTCAGCTCGTTTAGCTGCTGACGTTATGGGTGTTCCAACTGTCGTTCTAGCGCGTACTGATGCTGAAGCTGCAAACCTATTGACTTCTGACGTTGATCCAGCAGATGAGCCATTCTTAACTGGTAAGAGAACGCCAGAAGGCTTCTACATTGTTAAGAACGGCCTTGAGCAGTCTATCTCTCGTGGCGTTTCTTACGCCCCTTACGCTGACTTAGTATGGTGTGAGACTGGCAAGCCGGACTTAGGTTTTGCTCGTGAGTTCGCTGAAGCAGTATTGGCTGAAAATCCTAATCAGCTTCTTGCTTACAACTGTTCTCCGTCATTCAACTGGAAGAAGAACTTAAGCGACTCTCAAATCGCTTCATTCCAAGAGGACATTGCTGCAATGGGCTACAAGTACCAGTTCATTACACTGGCTGGTATTCACAACATGTGGTACAACATGTTTGACCTTGCGCACGAGTACGCACAAGGCGAAGGTATGAAGCACTACGTTGAAAAAGTACAAGAGCCTGAATTTGCCGCTGTGGACAAAGGTTACACGTTTGCTTCACACCAGCAAGAAGTTGGTGCGGGCTACTTCGACGACGTTACAACTGTTATTCAAGGTGGTGCATCTTCAGTTACTGCACTTACTGGCTCTACAGAAGAAGAGCAGTTCTAATACAAATCCTCTCATGGGTTGGCGTCTTTTTGAGTCAATCCGTGGGCGGGTTCAATGTGTTATGATGAAACACTAAATTATGCAAAACTCATCAACCAATTCAACACCAGAAGACGTCGCCAAGAGAATATTGGGCGGTTTCAATCAGCACCATGAGAACATCAAAAGTGCATCCATCAAAGCTAAAGAGTGTTTCGAGAAACGTCAGTGGGGCTTAATCGAGCAAGAGTCTAAGAGTCGCCTTAATTTTTACGATGACCAGGTCAGCCTTTATTGTGCCGAATTAAAGCAGGAGCTTGAGCAAAAAGAACGCATTCCCGGCTTTTGGCGAAGTGTTAAGCGCTACTATGTTCACCTAATATCTGAACACAAACAACCCGAATTAGCAGAGACGTTTTTTAATTCTGTCTTTTGCCATCTTTTCGAGCGCAGTTTTTACAATAATCAGTACATCTTTACCAAGCCGTGCGTGTCCATTAATTATATTGACATGGATGAGCCCGTTATTGACAGTTATATTGTTCGTGATGATAATTTACAGGACGCACTCTCTCAAATACTAAAAAGCTACGATTTTGCTTGTGACTTCGAAGATTTGCAGCGAGATGTTGCAAGATTAAATGAGCAGCTTTATCAGCAGTTTGCTCATATCCAATCAGACCTTTTTGAAATTCAGGTGATTAACTCAGCTTTTATTAGAGGCAAGGGCGCATACATTGTTGCCAATATTATTACCGAGCTCCACTCTAATCGGCCAATTTTGATTGCGCTTTTGAACGAAAAAAGTCGCGGGATTTTTGTCGATAGCCTGGTTACTGATCTCAGGAGTATATCATCAATCTTCAGTTTTTCTCGCTCCTACTTTTTTATTGATACCGACTATCCGTCGGCAATTGTTGAGTACCTTAGGACTGCAATCCCTGGCAAAACGCGTGCGGATTTATACAGCTTAATCGGCCTCCACAAGCACGGTAAAACGTTGTTGTACAGGCATTTTTTGAAGTATTCAAAGATCACCAAAGAAAAGCTGATCATTGCTCCAGGCATCAAAGGAATGGTGATGTCGGTCTTTACTTTTCCTATGTTTCCTTTTGTGTTTAAGATGATTAACGATCACTTTACTCCGCCCAAAACAGGCACTCGAAAAATGGTTAAAGACAAATATTATTTTGTCAAAAACCACGTGCGTATTGGACGTCTTGCAGATACTTGGGAATTTTCGGATGTCGCTTTTCCACTTGAAGATATTGACGACACCCTGCTTGAAGAGTTAAAAACAAAGGCCCCTTCAAATATTGAAATAGAAGAGGGCTTGTTAATTATTAAGCATATGTACATTGAAAACAAAATGACGCCACTTAATATATATTTAGAGTCAGCGACCGAAGAGCAGCAGAAGCACATTATCAATGATTATGGCCTGGCCATCGATGAGTTAATCAACTCGAACATTTTCCCTGGCGACATGCTCACTAAAAATTTCGGCGTTACCCGTCAAAATCGAGTGGTGTTCTACGATTACGACGAGATCACTTTGATGAGTAAGCCTAATTTTAGAAAAATTCCAGAGCCAAAAACTCACGAGCAAGAAATGGCCTCAGAGCCTTGGTATTATGTTGGCCATGATGATGTTTTTCCGGAAGAGTTTAAATACTTTATGTTTCCAAATCCAAAAATGAAAGGGATATTTAGCCGTAACTACCAGAAATTATTGGATGCTGATTATTGGCGCTCGATACAGCAAAGGATTGAAAAAGAGGGTGTAATGGATTATTACCCATACGGCCAGGAAAAAAGAATGTGCAATATTTATGGAGAGAATAATGAATAAAACTTGCGATATATCCGATGCGCTTCACCCACAGGTGCAATATCTTGATTCTGGCTACCAATCTTTTGGTGGTAAGGCAAGCTTTAGTGGCCGAATTCAAACGGTGAAATGTTTTGAGGATAATTCCCTTGTTAGAGAAAAAGTTTCTTCAGATGGCACAGATTGTGTTTTAGTGGTTGATGCCGGCGGCTCAAAGCGTTGCGCTATGCTGGGTGACATGCTTGCCGCAAAAGCAGTGGAGAACGGTTGGCAAGGGGTTGTTATGTATGGTCTTATAAGAGACACTGCCGATATTAACCAAATGAATATTGGTGTTAAGGCGCTTGGCGCCTATCCACTCAAAAGCGTTAAAAAAGGCGCGGGTGAAATGGACATTGAAATTACTTTTTCTGGCGTAACTTTTACGCCGGGAGAGTATTTATACGCCGACGAAGACGGTGTAATTACAATTAAGGAGAAACTATGAAACAAGTGTTAAAACTCACTCTTGATGATGCAAGAGTGATGATGGATGGTGCAATCAATAAGGCCGTCGAGATAGGTGTAGACATGGATATTGCTATTGTGGATGATGGCGGACATCTCATGTTGTTCACAAGAATGGACAATGGAAGAATTACGAGCATTAACATTTCAATTGATAAGGCCTTTACCGCTGCAGCCGCTAGAAAGCCAACATCGGATTATGGTGCTGCTGCTCGTAATCACGGCCCAGCCTTTGGTATTCAAACGTCACACCAAGGTCGCTTTTGTGTTGTTGGTGGTGGTTTGCCGCTATTTGTCGAGGATCAAATCGTTGGTGGCATTGGCTGCAGTTCAGGCACGCCCGATCAAGATACGGTTGTTTCTCAGGCCGGACTCGACGCACTTGTATAAAACACTCAATTGATGGCAGGTAGGATGCCTAACAAACCAGCCTATCTAACCATATGACTTGCGCCCTGAAAGGGCGTGAGCAATGGTATTGATGTCGGCGTATTCTAGCTCGCCGCCAATTGGGATACCGTGAGCAATTCTGGTGGTGTTAATGCTGTGTTTTTTGGCTAAGTTATGAATGTAGTGAGCGGTGACCTCACCTTCAATCGTGGCGTTGGTGGCAAGGATAATCTCTCGGATTTCTTCATTCTCAAGTAGGCTCTCTAATTCATCAAGACCGAGTTCGGCTGCGCCGATGCCATCAATAGGGGAGAGGTAGCCACTGAGGACAAAGTACTTGCCAGAGTAGGCACTGCTTTGCTCAATGGCATGAATGTCGCTGGGCGTCTCCACAATGCATAATTGCGAGCCATCACGAACATCGTTGGCGCAAATCTCACAAATCTCTTTTTCAGTTAGCGTGCGGCACCTAGAGCAATTCTTGACGTGTTCCATTGCGTCAACCAATGCTTTGGCTAATTCAAAGCCGCCATTACGATCCCGTTCGAGCAGGTGATAGACAAATCGCTGTGCACTTTTCGCGCCGACACCGGGTAACACACAGAAAGTTTTGTTGAGTTTATCAATCATATTGTGTTTTAATTAAATGAGACTCCAATATCTAAAAAGGTAGGTTTAGACCACCAGTAACACCCTTCATTTTTTCCTCAGAAATTCTGTTGACTTGTGATTCGGCATCGTTAATGGCCATCATAACAAGATCTTCGAGTATTTCTTTATCATCTAGCAAGCTTTCATCAATTTCAACAGCTGTTGCTTCGTGCAAGCCGTTAATGGTTATCCTGATGCCGCCGGATGCTGATTTGCCTGTACAACTAATCAGTTTAATCTCATCCTGTGCAACCTTCATATCAGCTTGCATCTTTTGTGCTTTTTGCATCATGCTAGCCATGCCGCCTTTAAACATTACTTACCCCCCTCTAAGGTTCTGATTGATTTAACATCAACTTTGGTATTCAAAGCTTTTTCCAATGCCTTAACACCTTCGTCATTGAGATAATTTGATTCTAATTCTTGGCGCTGTGCTTTTTCAGCGGCGTTTTCTTTTTGCGCGAGCGATTGGTTGTTTATTTCGCCAGCTTGAATGGTAACGCCAATGCCGGGAAAATACTCTAAAAGTGTAATTTCAATTGCCCTTTGCGTGTTTGTTGTTAATAAGTTACTAAAGCCAGAGTCAAGTGTTAGTGTTAGTTTGTTGGTGTTAAATTGAGAAAAAAGTGTGTTCTTTACCAGCATTTTTGCCGCACCTTTAAAAGGCAGCTGCTGAATGAGGGTTTCCCAGTCGGCTTGACTATTGATTGGCGCCTTATCTGCCTCTATCTTGTCTTTTGTGGCTTTGATCGGGGTGAGTGTTTCGACGCCCTTGGTCGCTGGTTTTTTCTCGTTTCCCCCTTCTACATTGGCCTTGGAGGTTGCTGTCTTTTTGTCAGCCTTGGGGCTGATTTTTAGAGTTTTTTTTTCAGCCTCGTGCTCCGAATGAAAAGCAATCATTCTGAGCAAGGTCATTTCTAGACCCACTTGTTCACTTGGCGCGTGAAGAAGGTCCCTCTGGCCGTTAATGGCTATTTGGTAATACAACTGTAAATCGTGAACAGAAATCTGACTTGCAAGAGCGTGCACTTCCTTAGTGCTCTGTGCATTGTCAGGCAAGATTTGAGCAATTGAAATCTGATGAATGAGAGAGGTTAAATCCTTCAGCGCGTTGCCTAAGTTTTCTCCTTGATGAGCGAGCTTTCTAACGAAGGCAATGATTTCACCGGGATTTCTTTCGACAAGAAGCGTAGTAAGCTCAACAATGTCGTCGTGCTGTACTAAGCCCAACATAGCCTTAATGTCTTTCTCTAAAACGCTCCCATTGCCAAAAGAGATGGACTGATCCAGGAGGCTAAGAGCGTCACGCATAGAGCCGTTGCCAAAGTCAGCAATCTTTGCTAAAGCGGACTCTTCATAATCCAGTCCCTCGGACTTCATGATGAATTTCAGTTGTGACAGAATTTCATCGTGTGTCAGTTTATTAAGGTTGAACTGTAGGCAGCGCGACAGAACAGTAATGGGCAACTTCTGAGGATCGGTTGTTGCCAATAAAAATTTAATGTGCCCAGGCGGCTCTTCAAGGGTTTTTAAAAGTGCGTTAAAACTGCTCTTGGAGAGCATGTGAACTTCGTCAATTAAGTAGACTTTAAAGCGGTCTTTGGTGGGTAGGTATTGCGCATTTTCGAGGATTTCGCGCATATGGTCCACACCTGTGTGTGAGGCAGCGTCTAGTTCGATTAGATCAATAGATTGGCCTTTGTCGATCTCAATACAAGTGGCGCATTGCCCGCAAGGATTGGCACTCACACCTTGTTCACAATTGACCGATTTCGCAAAGATACGGGCAATGGTTGTCTTGCCCACACCTCTTGTGCCGGTAAATAGAAAGCCGTGATGAAGGGTGTTGTTGTTGAGGGCGTTGACCAGGGTTTTAACAGTGTGCGTTTGGCCAACCAATTCCTCAAAGGTATGAGGTCGGTATTTTCGCGCTAAAACTTGGTAGTGCTCACTCATGAATGTCGGTTTAACAATTGTGGTGTAAGTAGTGCCGAGAATAGAATCCAACACATGAAAAAACTATTACCGTTGCTCCCTTCCGGGCCTGGCGGAGTTCATAGTTATTCATTGTCGGTTTACCCTCGACACTAGACAATATTTTACTGCAATTGGTTGACTCTAAATTGTCTCAATAGTGAGAAAAATTAGCCAAAGTTTATTAACCGTTTAGGCTCTTTTCGGCCTGGTAGCGATCGAAAACCAATGACCATATTTCGCCAACTTGGCCTTGATTAATTAGGGTGTTGTCTATCTTGGTGATAGGCAGCACTTCGCGTGTTGAGCTAGAAATCCAAACCTCGTCTGCGTCAAACAATTCCTCTTTTGAAACGGGGACTTCTTCCGTGTTAATACCGCAATAGTCAGCGCACTCCAATACAACTTCTCGGGTAATGCCTGGCAAGATATGCGGACCTTTGGGGTGGGTATAAACACAGCCATTTTTAACAATAAAGAGATTGGCGCTTGAGCACTCTGTAATAACATTATCACGACAAAGAATCACATCCTCGACATTATTTTGTTTTGCCTCTTGGGCGTACATAATATTGGCAAGAAGTGAGGTAGCCTTGGTGTTGCATTGTCTCCAGCGAATATCGTCACGCGTTATTGCCGAAAGTCCTGATAGAAAATCCTCTTTACGGACGGCCTCAAAAGGGCTTGATTGTATATAAACTGTGGGTTTAAGTTTGCCATAAGTGTGTTTTCTGTCGGCGTCACAGCCCCTTGTTACTTGTAAATAAATAGATTGATCGGCGTGCTGCGGGTGATGGTCAATGAGTTGTTGGAGTATCACACGCCATTGTTCGTGTGTGTGTGGATTGGGTATTTTGATTGCTTCTAAGCTTTCACTAAGTCGCTCAAGGTGTGGCTTAATACAGAAGGCATTGCCTTGATATACGGGCAGGACTTCGTAAACGCTATCACCGAATAAAAAACCTCTGTCCATTACTGAAACAAAAGCTTTATCTTTTTCGAGAAAATTGCCGTTTAAATAAATCATGGGTTTGCTAAAACAGCATTTTAATCGAGTCAATCATTCTAGCAAAAAAGCCAGACTCAGGGGCATCTTCAAGAGCAACCAATGGCATGCGTGCGAGCACTTCTTCCTTAAAGCTAAGGACAAGCTCGCCAACGTTATCACCCCGTTTGATTGGCGCTGTTAATTGCTCGCTTAAATGGATTGTTTGCGTTGTGTATCTAAACTGGTTTCGAGGAAGGGTTAAGTAAGGAGAGCTAAGCACACCTACTTTAATGCTGCTTTTCTCAGATTTAAACACGGGCACTTGCTGTGAGACGTCGTCAATGGATTGTGTCTCAAAAAATCTGAAGCCGTAGTCGAGTAATTTTTGCGTTTCGGACACGCGTACCGTGGGGCTATCAGAGCCCAGCACCACAGAAATCAAACGCATGCCAACTCGATTGGCGCTCGTCACTAAGCAGTAGCCAGCTTTTTCGGTATAGCCTGTTTTAAGGCCATCAACAGTGGCGTCGGACCAAAGGAGCTTGTTACGATTGCTTTGCTTAATATTGTTGTAGGTGAATTCTTTTTGAGAGTACCACTGATAGAAATCTGGAAATTCGCTAATAATGGCGGAAGACAAAATGGCGATATCGTGAGCTGTAGTGTATTGATTTTCGTGAGGTAGGCCAGAGGCATTTTCAAAATTGGTGTTATCCATGCCAAGATCGAGCGCGTACTCATTCATAAACAGTACAAAGGTGCCTTCAGATCCGGCGACGTGCTCCGAAAGTGCAACCGAGGCGTCATTGCCCGATTGAATAATCATTCCCATTAACAAGTCTTTAAGTTTGATCAGTTTACCAACTTCAATAAAGCTTCTAGAGCCGCCAGTTTTCCACGCCTTTTCACTAATCTTTACTTCATCGTCAAGGCTAATAAATTCTTCTTTGATGCGCTTAAAAACGACATAAGAAGTCATTAATTTCGTCAGACTTGCTGGCGGCCTCTGCTCATCAGAATTATTTTCGGCGATAACTTTTCCGGAGTTGTGATCCAGGATGATATAAGCGGCAGCACCGATTGTGGGGGCTTCAGGGATGTAGAATTTTGGTTCTTTCGCGTTAACACTGTTTGCTAAAGAAAGGATTATGAGAGTTTTAATAAGGGCGGAGAATGATGGAAATTTCATAGAAAATTAACTCTAAATAGTTGAAGTAAACGTTTGTTTTAATTGCTCTGACAATTGATAAACAGCCATCGCGTAGTGGTTATCGTGATTATAGCGAGTAATGGCATAAAAGTTCCAGAAAGTCAGCCAAGTTTGCATTGATTGGTCATCGTGCAAGCGAATAAAGGCAAGTTTTGCATCGTCGTTAATTGTGCTATCTATCTCGAGACCTAATTCTCGCCAGTATTGCGCATCTTTGATGGGCTTTGATATTTTTTCTTGGATAAAAGATTGTTGGGTTTTATCCAGTTCAGTGACTTTAGCTATCTCTGCGTCTTTTTGCCAATCATGCTCAGCCAAGTAATTTGCGATTGAGCCGATTGCATCGTGCGTATTGTTAAAAAGATCCACTCTAAAGTCGTTGTCAAAATCCACGGCATAATATCGATAAGAGCTGGGGATAAATTGGGCGTAACCCAGGGCGCCTGCGGAGGAGCCTTTAATGGCTAATGGCGGCAGTGTGTTTTCTCGGGCCAATAGTAAGAACGACTCCAGCTCTTTTCGATAAAAGCTTCTACGGCTAGAGGTGCCAAACGCTTTTCCAATAAGCGTTTTGAGTGTTGGGTATTTGCCCTGCACCTTGCCGTAATTGGTTTCAATACCTAAAATGGCGACAATGATTGCGCTGGGTACACCGTATTTACTCTCGGCATTTTCTAGTGCTTGTTTGTTATTTTGCCAAAAAATCACACCTTTATCAATTCTACCCTCGGTGACAAAAATAGATCGGTATTTTTCCCAACTCATTTTTTCAGTACTGCGTGTGCCGGTGCTTGTTTTTTTTTGCATGCTTTTATTCACTTTTGTTAGTTGAATTTTAGAAAAAATAAACTGCAATTCAGATTTATTAAAGCCGTGAGTTTGCACCATTTCATTGACAAAGGCCTGCACAGATTTAAAGTGTGTTGAGGGCAAAACCTCAGCGAATACTGCCGTATTAACAAATAAAAGCAGGGCGATAAGGGTGGCTTTCATCGTTGTAAATACCTCGGTCCTTTATGTTTGTGAATGGACATAATAATGCCAAAACTTGCCATTAACGTCATCAAGGATGAGCCGCCGTAACTAACCAAAGGTAGAGGTACCCCAACGACTGGTAATAGGCCAGAAACCATGCCAATATTGACAAAGACGTAGGTAAAAAATATCATGGATAGACTGGCGCCCAAGAGCTTGGAGAAATTGTCTTCGCAGCGTAGTGAAAGACTGAAGCAACGATAAATAATCAGCCCATAAATGAGTAGTAGTAAGAGTACACCTAAAAAGCCTAACTCTTCCGCCAGTACTGAAAAAATAAAATCGGTGGAGTCTTCCGGTAAAAAATCGAGCTGAGATTGAGAGCCTTGTTGCAGCCCTTTGCCGGTGAAGCCTCCAGAGCCTATCGCAATTTTGGATTGTAAGATATGGTAGCCTGAGCCAAGAGGATCGGATTCGGGGTTAAACAAAGTCAAAATACGCTTTTTTTGATAGGCCATTAATAAATAATTCCAGGCAATATACAGTCCACCAGATGCAAGACCCAACAACAAACCAAAATTTAGCCAAGGATTTTTTAGCAGTCTGATATTGACACCAGAGAAAAACAACACATAAACACCTGAAGCTCCAATTAAAAGTGAAGTGCCTAAATCCGGCTGTTTCGCGATGAGCAGAACAACAATGGCTATTGCGCCCAATGAAATCAATGTAGGGGTTGCTCTAGGGGGTAGAGTTCGCTCAGAAAGAATAGAGGCAATGGCGATGGGCACAATCACTTTCATCATTTCAGAGGGTTGAAACTTCACCAAGCCCAGGTTTAACCAGCGTTGAGCGCCACCGCCTGAACTGCCAAAAAATAACACCATGAGCAGTAGAAAAATACCAATAACCATTAAAATAGGCGCGGCTCTTTTCATGTAAAGAGGGGGTATTTGTGCAACAACCAACATGACGCCGGTTGCCAGCGCCAAATGGGTTAATTGCCTATAAACAGGGCTTAAAGAGCCGCCTGAACTGCTGTAGAGGATCAACAAACCAAGGGCGGAAATACTAATTATGAGAAATAGCAGAGGCGTGTCAATTTTAAAATAGCGGTAAAAAAGCTTAATTTTTTTGTACAAATAAGCAATCATAGGATCAACAAACCAACCGATCGTGCGTCTGAGAGTAGTAAATTAAAGCTGCTACAGGCGGAAGTGTTGTTCATGCACTCAACACCCAGTCCGAGTTCGCCAAGTGCAACTTGTTGCTTGGCAGAGAGGAAAATCACGCGCTCACCTGTGCCAATAATCAACAAATCGAGTGATTCCTGGCAAGTGAGTCGGAAGAGTAGCTCTTTACCGACTTCATCTAATGATTGTATTGAGAGTTCCTCGGTATTTCTAGGTGAAATAAAACAAGGTTTATTTAATTCCGTATGAGCCAAGATTATGGCCGAGAGATTGTGAGAAACAATGGAGTTGTGATTGGCGTCTTGCTGGGTGAATTCCATTGAAATGCTGCAGATATTTGACTATTGGAGGTTAATTATATCAGTGTAAAATTAACACTTCATTTGATTTAATCGATGGCATGATTGCTCTTGCGAAACGCCAATATTCAAGACAGCTAATGGCTTGATATTAATTCAAAAATCTTCTTAATTTTTATTCAAATTAAATATCTTTATGAAATCCAGATTCGCACCATCTCCCACAGGCTACCTTCATATTGGTGGCGCAAGAACGGCACTATTCGCATGGCTTTGGGCCAGAAAAAATAACGGACAATTTACGCTGAGAATTGAAGATACCGATAGAGAGCGATCCACTCAGGCATCCGTTGACGCAATATTGCAAGGCATGGAGTGGCTTGGGCTTGATTATGACGAGGGTCCAATTTATCAAACCGATCGCTTTGATCGCTATGAAGAAGTCATTAATGAATTGTTGAGGAAGGGCGGGGCATATTATTGCGAATGCTCTAAAGAACGACTGGAGAAGTTGAGAGAGGACAAAATGGCCGCTGGTGAAAAGGCAAAATACGATGGCTCCTGTCGAGACAAGAATTTATCTAGCGGCGTTATTCGATTTCTTAATCCGGACGAGGGAAAAGTAGCTTTTAGGGATCATGTTAAAGGTGACATTGAAATCTCCAATTCAGAGCTTGATGATTTGATTATTGCCCGTTCCGACGGCTCTCCTACTTACAATTTAACGGTTGTTGTTGATGATCATGATATGGCGATTGACTGCGTTGTTCGCGGCGACGATCATATTAACAACACGCCAAAACAAATTAATTTATACGCCGCCCTTGATTGGGATTTGCCGACTTTTGCTCATGTGCCGATGATTTTGGGTGGAGACGGTGCGCGTTTATCAAAGCGTCACGGTGCGGTTAATGTGATGGCTTATCGAGACGAAGGGTTTTTACCAAAAGCACTGCTTAACTACATTGTCCGTTTGGGTTGGTCGCACGGTGACCAAGAGATTTTTTCATTAGAAGAAATGATTAATTTATTTGATCTTGCTAATATCAACAAAGCCCCGGCGAGCTTTAATCAGGAAAAGTTGATTTGGTTGAATCAATCCTATATTAAAACCACAGAAGTTTCAGAGTTGATTGGGCACCTGCAGTGGCATTTGCAGCAACGTTCAATCGACGTTAAGGGTGGTCCCAAAATAGAAGACGTGATTGAGGCACTGCAAGACAGATCGAAAACCCTTGTGGAAATGGCCGATAGCTGCGCTATGTTCTATCAGGACTTTACAGCTTTTGATGAAAAACAAGCCAGTAAGCAATTCAGCAGTAAGTCGCAACCTATTGTTGAGGCACTCTACTCAAAACTCTCTGCACTTGAAGTTTGGAGTGCTGAGGCTGTACACGGTGAAATTCAAGGAGTTTGTGAGCAGCAAGATGTTGGGTTCGGAAAGGTAGGGCAGCCGTTTAGGCTCGCACTCAGTGGCGATGGCAAGGCGGGCAGTATTGATGTTTGTGCTGTACTTGTCGGCAAAGATAGAACGCTAGCCAGATTGCAAATGGCCATTGATTATATTAAGGCCCTTTGAGCGTCAATCCAAATAAGAGGTTGTTATGAGCTTACAGTTCACTGACGTCGTTTTTGCCATTGCGCCAATTTTCATGCTTATGATTATTGGTAATCTGTTGAGGCGCAATCAAATACTGGATGAAGCTTTTTGGAGTCTTAACGACAAACTTGTTTATTGGATTCTAATGCCGGCATTGTTGTTCAATGAAATCTCGCAAATTCATTTTTCCCCGGCACTTTTCGGTAGTTATGCATTTGTGATTCTTAGTGGTTTTTTTGTTGTCATCTTGCTGTCGATTTTGTTGGGGAAAGTTTGCGGTTATTCGGGCGCAATATCTAGCTCGGTCATGCAAGGAGCCGCCAGGCATAATGCCTTTATTGCCCTAGCAATTTCGGGCAGTCTATTTGGGGCTCAAGGCTTGGCAATAGGCACCAGTCTGATGGCTATCCTTATTCCGGTTGTTAATATTGTTATAGTTACTTTTATGGTGATTGTCCTGCAAGATACCAAGTCCAATACTGCAAAGCCTGGGTTGGCTAGCGTTGTCGGCGAGCTGGCAAAAAACCCACTTATTTTGGCGATTATTGTGGGCTTTGTGTTCTCAATAGCAAATGCGAAGGATGTGCCTATTGTTCATGAAACAACCCGGCTGTTAGGATTGGGTGCAATACCCGTACTGCTTTTGGGTCTCGGCGCAAACATTAAGATTAGGAATCTCTCAATTCAGATTAGTCCGCTCATTATTGCGTGTATTTTGAAACTGGCTATTTTTCCGCTGATTGTATATTTTGCCAGTGGTTATTTTGAATTCAACACAACAGAAAAAATTGTCTTGGTGGTATTTGGTTGTGTGCCAACAGCCGTTACTTCTTATACTTTGGCTAAGCAATTGGGTGGTGAGACCGAATTAATGACGAGCATTATCACTTTGCAAACGGCACTGTCTTTTATTACTATTCCTCTCATCTTGGCATTTATTACCTAGGCCTTAGTTACGCGGTTTTTTTGCTGTTTTGGACGAGCCTTTGAAATAAGTGGTATTTAGTAAGTTTGGTGATATAATAGGCGTAAGAATTCTCTTGATTCTAACTTTCTATTTCACTTTTTCAAATATCATGAACGATAAAATTAAAGCGGTCACGGACGCTTCTTTTGATGCTGACGTTATTAATGCATCACAACCAGTTTTAGTAGATTTTTGGGCAGAATGGTGTGGCCCTTGTAAAGCTCTTTCACCTATTCTAGATGACATCGCAAATGAATATGATGGTCGTGTGACTATCGCTAAAGTCAACGTTGATGAAAACGTCCAGACGCCACCTAAATACGGCATTAGAGGTATTCCTACTATGCTTTTATTTAAAGATGGTGCAGTTGAGGCTACCAAGGTTGGCGCATTATCGAAAGCTGAATTGAGTGCATTTATAGATTCAAATATTTAGAAGCTTTTAAATAAAGGTTTCACTTAAACTAATTTACTTTACTAAGACAAAAACTTAAAATATCAATTGCTGTCAGCGCAACTAGCGCTGGCAATGATACAACTCTCCAATACAACCTGTATTAAACCACCACTTGACATCCCGTCAATATAAATATCACTAAAATCAATTATGAAATTATCCGATCTTAAAATCCAAACGCCAGCCGAACTTATGGAAATGGCACAATCTATGGGCATTGAGAATATCTCAAGAGCAAAAAAACAAGCGCTTATTTTTGCGATCTTGAAAAACAAGGCGGACAACGATGAAGAGGTTTTAGGTGATGGTGTACTGGATATTTTGCAAGAAGGTTACGGTTTTCTGAGATCTGCGAACGATTCGTATGTTTCTGGTCCCGATGATATTTATGTCTCGCCGAATCAAGTTAGACGGTTTAACCTGTCAACAGGTGATGTAGTTACCGGTAAAATTCGCGCCCCCAAAAAAGGTGAAAAATATTTTGCTTTGGTCAAAGTTCTAGAAGTTAATGGCGATAAGCCGGAGAACGTCAGAAATAGAATTCCTTTTTCGTCACTGACTCCACTGCATCCAAATGAAAGATTAAAACTAGAAATTGGCAATGGCGGCACAGAAGATATTACCGCTAGAGTTATTGACTTAGTTGCGCCATTTGGCAAGGGCCAAAGAGGTTTGTTGGTAGCGCCACCTAAAGCCGGTAAAACGATGATTATGCAAAATATTGCGTCATCGATTGCCATCAACCATCCAGACTGTGAATTGATTGTATTGCTCATTGATGAGCGCCCGGAAGAGGTGACTGAGATGGAGCGTTCGGTTAGAGGTGAAGTGATTTCTTCTACTTTTGACGAGCCTGCAAAGCGCCACGTTCAGGTTGCGGAAATGGTTATCGAAAAAGCCAAAAGACGCGCCGAACAAGGTAAAGATGTCATCATCCTGCTTGACTCAATCACCCGATTAGCAAGAGCCTACAATACAGTTGCCCCCTCTTCGGGTAAAGTGTTGACCGGTGGTGTTGATGCCAATGCATTGCAAAGACCAAAACGCTTTTTTGGCGCAGCTAGAAACATTGAGAACGGCGGCAGTGTTACCATTATCGCTACTGCGTTAGTTGACACCGGTTCAAAAATGGATGAGGTTATTTACCAGGAATTCAAAGGTACAGGCAATATGGAATTGCACCTTGAGCGCCGTCTTTCTGAAAAACGCATCTTCCCGGCGATTAATATTAACGCTTCAGGTACACGCCGAGAAGAGTTGATTACCGATGAGCAAGAGCTTCAGAAAATGTGGATTTTGCGTAAAATTCTGCACCCAATGGACACCGTTGATGCTGCAGAATTCTTGATTGAAAGATTAAGATTCTCTAAGACTAATGACGAGTTCTTTGACTCAATGAAGCAAAAGAAATAGCCGTTATTATCTGGTAGACTGATTCGACTCAATTATGAAAACGAATCTTCTGAGAATTATTCAATACCAAAATAGTCGCATTGCCAGGTATCTCATGCGCAATGTGAGTGTGTTGTTCGTTGCCATGATCTTTATCATTGGCCTGGTTGTCTTTGGCAATCAGTTTGTCTTAATGGTGAAGGAAAGTGTCCGTCAAGGCGTGCCCATTCAGGAGTTATTGCCACTTATTGGTTTTAATATGATTAGAGATGTGCCGCTAATCTTTTCACTGTCCTTGTTCCTGGCTATTATTCTTACTGTCTCTCAGCTTTACAAGAGTTCGGAAGCTATCGTGCTTAATTCGTTGGGTTTGGGTGACAAACACTTTATGTTCTTTATCCAGCCGGTTGTTTTTTTGGCCACTCTGTTTGTTTTCTTTTTAACAACTTCTGCCGTGCCATGGGCCAAAGAGCAGAAAAATCTGATTGTTGAAGAAAGTAAAAATGCTTCTGAGTTTTCCTTTATCAAGGAGGGTGAGTTTCAGGAGTTTAAGGATGGCGAGATTGTTTTTTATGCCTCTGAGTCTTCGACACCAGATGATGTGCAAGAGCAAAATATGGAGGAAATCTTTATTTACGCCTCCGCCAAAGGCAGACCTTTGATTGTCTTGGCCTCTGAAGCGACAAAATACACAGATCCCGATACTCGCAGTGTTTATTTGCGCCTTAAAGATGGCGTGCGTTATCAAGGCATTCCAAGCAGCGAAAATAAAAGCATTCTTGAATTTGATCAATACGATTTACAGATTATTTCAGGCGAGGTGCAAGAGTCGGAAATTGTCTACACAAAAATTGAAGGGCGATCAACATTTGATCTTTTGACAGAGTCGGGCAATATAGCTGTTGCTGAATTGCAATGGCGTTTCTCGCAGCCGCTTAGCTTGCTCATTTTGTCGGCGCTTGGCGTGTTGTTGGGAAAGGCATCTCCACGCGGTGGAAAGGGCATTGGATTATTGATTGGTGTTGGCATTTTTTTACTGTATAACAACGGTTTGCTGATGGCCAAAGGCGCTCTCGAGCGTGGTGAGATAGACGCTTGGATTGGCCTTTGGTGGGTCCATTTCTTAGTTATTGTTTTAATAATCATTCTTTATCAGTTTAGGCACGGAAACTTGTCGACCTATCTTGTTAAAATACCTAATTTATATACCAAAGAGAAAAGTAATGCCTAGTTTACCCAGTAAGAGTTTAGAAACTTTTGAAAACCCTAATTCTGAGCGAGATTACGTTATTCGTATCGACATGCCAGAATTTACCTGTTTGTGCCCAATGACCGGTCAACCGGATTTTGCTGTCTTGAATCTTGAATACATCGCGGATGAGCGTTGTGTTGAGCTTAAAGCACTTAAAAACTACATTTGGTCTTTTAGAGATGAAGGGTGTTTTCATGAGGCAGTGACCAATAAAATTTTGAGCGACTTGGTGGCGGCGACAGAACCAAGATTTATGCGTTTAGAGGCAATTTTTAATGTTCGAGGTGGTATTTATACAACCGTAGTCGTGGAGCATAAGTGCCCTAATTGGACACCCAAAGAAGCCGTTCGCCTGTGAAGCCAATCCGTCAAACGCATCGGTTTGACAAAAAATTATTAGACAAAGACGCCCTCAAGGTGGTCAGTACTTTAACAAAGGCTGGCTTTGAGAGCTATCTTGTCGGTGGCTGCATACGTGATTTGCTGCTTGGCTATCACCCTAAAGATTTTGATATTGCGACAAGCGCCACGCCTGAGCAAGCCCATAAACTTTTTAAGCGCTCCAGATTAATTGGTCGGCGTTTTCGCTTGTTGCATGTGATGTTTTCTGCAAGAAAGTTTCTTGAAGTGGCGACGTTTCGCGCGGGCAAGGTGCAGACGAGCAACAAGGGTGTTGTTAGAGACAACCTTTATGGCTCCCTTGAGGAGGACGCCTTTCGCCGTGACTTTACCGTTAACGCCTTGTATTACGATGTAGAAAAATCCGAAGTGATTGACTATGTTGGTGGTCTTGACGATCTTAACGCCGGGCGCATAGAGATGATTGGTGACCCAATTGAGCGCTTTGAGGAGGATCCGGTGCGAATGATTCGGGCTGTGCGTTTTCAAGTGAAGTTAGGCGCAAGCTTGTCAGGGGAGATTCTTCAGGCGATTGAAAAGCAAGCAATCTTGCTTGGTAATATTCCACCGGCCAGATTGTTTGACGAGTGCATCAAGCTTTTTCATAATGAGAAGGGTCTTGAGGTCTTTAAACAACTTGAAAATCTGGGCTTGCTCAAACAACTTTTCAGCCAAACCGAAAGCACGACTTTTATCGAACAAGCTCTAATTAACACCTCAGAAAGGATTAAAGCTGGTAAGTCTGTAACGCCTGCTTTTTTGTTTGCAGTTTTCCTCTGGAGTGCACAAAATAAACGCTTTGAACAACTCAACAAAAAGAACAAGTCAAGATTCCTAGCAATGAATCAAGCGGCAGAGGATGTGGTTAAGAAGCAAGTTGAACAAGTAATGATGCCGAAGTGGCTTTCTGCTCGTGTGCGAGACACTTGGTTAATGCAGCACAAACTTGAAACCTGTCAAACCAAAAAAGAAAAAGAAATGATCGCTCATCCGCGATTTCGAATGGCTTATGATTTTTTGGTTTTACGTTCTGAGAGTATTAGCCCAGAATTAAAAGAAAGAGCGGATCGATGGACTCAGCTTCAGAAGTAAAATCCATTCTCATTACTGGCTGCTCAACGGGTATTGGTGCGCATCTTGCGCGCGGCCTCAGAGATAAGGGTTATCGAGTCTTTGCTAGCGCTAGACAAGAGACTGATGTCAAAAAGCTCGAGGCCGAAGGTTTTGAATCGTTATTGCTTGATTTATCCTCTTCAGACTCTATAAATAGCGCTGTAAGCGCACTTTTTCAGAAAACTGATCACCTTTATGCCTTAATAAATAACGGCGCTTATGGACAGGCTGGCGCGTTGGAGGATATCTCGCGTACTGCTATGGAGGAGCAATTTCAAGCAAATTTTTTTGGATGGCATGAGTTGACTAACTTGATTTTGCCGTCGATGAAGTCACGCAATAGTGGGCGCGTGATTTACATCAGCTCGGTATTGGGTTTTGTTGCTTTACCATTCAGGGGTCCCTACATTGCCTCAAAATTTGCCATTGAGGGTTTGGTCGACACACTGAGACTTGAGCTTCGTCACACCAACATTAAATTGTCATTGGTTCAACCTGGGCCGATTGAGTCAGACTTTAGACAAAATGCTTATTTGTCTTTTCAAAAGCATGTCGATTTTGAAGGCAGCGATTATCGTCAAGATTACAAGAAGATGATTAAACGGCTTAATTCACCCAATAATGCTCAGTTCACCCTGGGGCCAGAAGCGGTTTTAAGGCCTGTTTTGCATGCATTGGAATCAAAGTCACCCAAGGTGCGCTATCGAGTAACCTTTCCCACCAAGCTATTTGCAATTTTAGGTAGAATACTACCGAGTACTTGGATGGATAAAGTACTCAGCAAAGCGGCGGATTAACGGAGAAAGTAATGGCTAATAAATTTGACTTTAATAAGGGCTTAAGCGAACTGGAGTCCATCATTAATAAAATGGAATCTGGTGATTTGAGTCTCGAAGATTCTCTTAAATATTTTGAAAAGGGCGTTAAGATTCACCGTCAATGCCACACCGCGCTCAGCGATGCCGAGCAACGAATTTCTGTACTGAGTGAGAGTGACGGTTACAACTCAGAAAAGCCATTTGACGATTAGAGATGTCTCTAAATAATTACCGAGCGCGCGTTAATGGTTGTCTTGACGCTCATCTAAGTCAAAGTAGTGCGTTAAATGAGAACATGCGCTACAGTGTTTTGGCGAGTGGTAAGCGATTTAGGCCGATACTTACTTATACTGCTGCTAGTGTGTTTGGAGTGGATTTGAGTCAAGCCGATTCATGCGCTTGCGCAGTTGAACTTATTCACATATATTCCCTCATTCACGACGATTTACCAGCAATGGACGATGACGATATGCGTCATAACCAACCGGCTAATCACATGAAATTTGGCGTAGGTCAAGCAATTCTAGCCGGCGATGCACTGCAAGCTTTAGCCTTTGACGTTCTAACAAATAACGACACTATCAAAGCCGAAACTCGGGTTACGTTGGTGAGGCAGCTTTCAAATGCTGCTTTTGCAATGGCTGAAGGCCAATCCATTGATCTGTCAATTGTTTCAAAAAATGTAGAAATTGACCTGTTGTATTCAATGCACCGTAAAAAAACCGGCGCTTTACTGCAGTGTGCGGTTATGTTGGGCGCACTTCTGAAGCCTGATTTAAGTCACGAAGATAGGGCGATATTAACTTCTTTTTCAGAGAGTATCGGTCTTGCTTACCAGGTACAAGATGACGTACTGGATGTTTCCACTTCTGATGCTGTGCTTGGGAAAAGACAAAATTCTGATGCCGATAAAGGCAAGCCCACATTCCCATCGATACTTGGTATGGACGAGTCCATAAAAATTTATCAGTCGATGTATGAAAAAGCTTGCGAGGACATCTCGCAGCTTAGTGTTGATGAAGCCTCTCTGAGGGGTCTGACTGAAAAATTGATGTCGCGAACGTACTAAGTTTTAGTATTCGACTAGCAACCCGCCCCAGCTAAAGCCACCGCCAATGCCTTCGAGCATGAGTTTGTCGCCTTTTTTAATGCGACCATCACGTACTGCTGTGTCAAGCGCTAATGGGATTGATGCTGCAGAAGTATTACCGTGCTTACTTAAAGTAAGCACCACCTTATCCATTGACAGCTTAACTTTTTTTGCAACCGCAGTAATGATGCGAATATTGGCTTGATGGGGTACCATCCAAGTTAAGTCATCAACAGACATATTGCATTCATTCAGTGTTGTTTCGGCCAAATTCGACAACCGGTTAACGGCGATTTTAAAAACCTCGTTTCCCGCCATTTGAATAAATCCAAGTTCATTGATGCGATTATTGGTTGTTTGTAGCGACGTAAGAAAACTGCCGTCACTGTGTATTTTTGAGTGAAGAATGCCTGTTTCATCGTCTGCACTCAGAACAACGGCGCCCGCGCCATCACCGAATAGAATCGCTGAGCCTCGGTCACTCCAATCAACAATTCTGGAAAGGGTGTCACTGCCAACGACCAGTACTTTTTTGGCACTGCCGTTTTCAATGTATTGTTGCGCCGTTGTCATTGCGAAGACAAAGCCCGCACAGACTGCTTGCAAGTCAAAAGCAGGGCAAGAGGCGCCAATTTGGTGTTGCAACATAGTTGCTGTTGCAGGGAAAATTTTATCCGGCGTTGTGGTTGCAAGGAGAATCAAATCCAACTCACTGGCGTCAATATTTGCCATTTCTAGAGCCTTAATACTGGCCTCAAGGGCAAGATCACAAGTGCCTTGTTCTTCAACGACTCTGCGCTCACTGATGCCGGTTCTGGCGACAATCCACTCGTCGTTTGTGTCTAGTGTTTTTTCAAGGTCGTGGTTCGTTACAACCTTTGGGGGTAGGTAGCTGCCAGTGCCTATAATTCGTGCAAACTTTTTCATTAATTGGTTTTTTGTTGTTGTTCCAGCTCGCGCGTTAACTGGTCTGAAATCTTATTCGTAATTTTAGCATGCGCCTCTAAATAGGCCAGCTTAATTGCTTGTAGATAAGACTCGGCATCTGCACCGCCATGGCTTTTAATGACCACACCTTTGAGTCCCAGTAAACTTGCGCCGTTATATTGACCAGGGTCTACGCGTGATTTGAAATCTTTCATCACTGGGCTGGCAATGAGTGCAATAAGTTTTGTTATTGCGTTTCTCTTAAAAGAGCGCTTGAGAAAGTGAGACATCATGCTGGCAACGCCTTCACTGGCCTTCAAGGCAATATTTCCTTCAAAGCCATCGCATACAACGACATCAACGGTACCTTTATAGATATCGTCACCTTCAACAAAGCCCACGTAATTAAGCGAAGAATTTTTAAGAAGTGAGGCTGTATCTTGGATCTTTTCATTGCCTTTCACGTCTTCCACGCCGACATTAAGCAAGCCAATGGTTGGGTTTGAAATTTCTTCAGTGTGTTGCACTGCAATCGAGCCCATGGTTGCAAATTGCAACAAAGTTTCTGGTTTTGAGTCGATATTAGCGCCTACGTCAAGCATATGTGTATGCCCTGTGTAGGTTGGAAGGTTTGCCATAATGGCTGGCCGATCAATACCGCTAATGGTTTTTAGGACGAAGCGAGATATTGCCATTAAAGCGCCCGTATTGCCAGCGCTTACACAGGCGTCAACCGTTTTGTCGTGGACAAGGTTTATGGCCACTCGCATGGACGAGTCTTTTTTGCGTCTCAGAGCGTGCGAGGGCAGTTCACCCATGTCAATAACTTCACTGGCATGGGTTATGTGGATGCGCTTTAAAAGTGACTTGTGCTTGACGTGCTTTTCCAGCTCTTGCTGAATGCCCGATTCGTCACCGACGAAATTCAGGCACAGGTCGCCATATAAGCCTAGTGCATTAAGTCCAGCTTCAATGGTGACGGGAAACCCAAAGTCACCGCCTGAGGCATCAATTGATACCTTAGTTGTCATAGTTGCTTTATTTAAGCTTCTACTTCTTCGATTTCTTCAACAACTGATTTGATCACTTGTTTGCCACGGTAATAACCATCAGCAGTGATGTGATGACGCAAGTGCGTTTCACCAGTTTCTTGATCTTCTGATAATGCTGGATTTTTTAGTGCATTATGTGAACGACGCATACCTCTCTTCGAAGGTGTTTTTCTACTTTTTTGTACTGCCATTTTCTTACTCCTCGCCCCCATCGGCTATTTGAATATCTTTTAGTATTGCAAAAGGATTTTTCTTCTTTTGCTCAACCACCTGTTCTGTGTCTTTATAAGTTGCACAATCAAAATTGTGCAAAGGTACCATTGGTATTGCCAATAAGACTTCGTCTGAAATCAACGCAATTGTTGATAATTCTTCATCCTCAGTCACATACAACTCAAAACGTGAATCCAGTCCTGCGCCTTGGTTTTCATTTTTCACGAATCCTAAATTAAACTCAACATTTAAATCTAGAGTAATATCTTCAAGGCAGCGCTGACATGAAAGTGCTATGCCCAGTGAAATCACTCCGTTAAGACAAGGTGTCCTTTCATTCTCAAATGAAAAGGATAATGCCACTTTGACTTTATCTGTTTTATTGCTTGCAATCTTTTCAAGTTCTGGAAAATCCCTAATTTGGTATTCCCCTGAAAAGATTAGCTCTTTCCTTGCAAAGTTAAACAGTTTTAGTAGTTCTGGCGGCTTCATGCTAGCCCACTTATATTTGTTTTTCTAAAGCGTGAATATTTTACCAGAAACTTTCCAATGAGTGACTAACTTTCGCGTTGTCTTGTTGCTTCGAAAAGCGCAATTCCTGTCGCTACAGAAACGTTGAGGCTTTCAACGTTGCCATGCATTGGAATTTTGACCAATTGGTCGCAAGTATTTTTCACCAGTTTTCTAAGTCCTTTGCCTTCAGTGCCCATCACTAAAACGCTTGGTTCCGCCAGATTGAGTTGATAGAGTGAAGATTTCGTCTCACCATCAAGGCCAACAACCCATAATGACAAGTCTTGCAACGCTTTAATGGTTCTCACTAGATTAGTTACCTGAAAGACTTTTAATTGATTTAGGGCGCCTGCAGAGGTTTTGTGCACCAAGGCATTGATTGGTGCCGAACCGTCCTTGTTGATAATCACACAATCAACGCCAGCTGCATTGGCGCTCCGTAGGCACGCTCCAAGGTTTCTTGGATCCTGGATGGAATCCAGCATCAGTAGTAGCGGGCTAGTACCTAAGCTTTCAACGAATTTGATTAGCGCATCATGACCGGGCAGGGGTGGCAAGACGATGTCAGCAATAATGCCCTGATGTACTTCGCCTTTTGTCAGGCGATCCAGCTTGCTTTTGTCGATGTAAGAATAGTTGATTTGATGGTCGTCAAGTTGGGAGACAACTTCAGATACTCTACGATCCTCTCTGCCAGATTGGAGGGTTACTTTTAAAACGCATTCAGGGTTGGCATTAAGCTGCGCCTCAACACCGTGGAAGCCGTATATTTGTATTGTTTTTGACATTGTCGAGTTGTTGCAGGTTAGAGCTTGTCGTATATTTCGATATAAGCCGAGTCTCTTAGTTCTTTGACCCAATTAAGGTAGTATTGAGTCGCTTTTTGGCTGATGACTTGTTGCTTACACGCCTCAAGATTGGCGTCGATGTAGCGCTCATCGGCTTTAATTGCTATTGCCCAGCCAGAACCTGAATTATAGATTTCAGACACTTCACCTTCTTTAAGGGTGTCAAAAAAAGCAAGATTCTCACCTTCTATGTTGATCCAATCAGACAAGCCACCTTGTGCATACGAGGGATCTTGTGAGTGCAGTTTTGCAAAGTCGTAAAATGAAGCGCCTTTTTCAACGTGTTTTGCAAGCTTGTTGAGAAGTTCTCTAACAGCGGTCTCTTGATCGTCGGCGCCATCAACCTCAGCAACGATTATTTGTGCCACTCTGATTTGTCTAACACTGTTTTTGCTTGCATTATTTTGGCAATTCGTTTTAATTTCTTCGTCGGTCAAGTTGGTTGTCATTCCTTGAATGACACTTTGCTGTAACGTACTAACGGCAAGTTGGTCGATAATTTGCTGAAGAAATATAGGGAATTGAGGGTGAGCTCTAAGTTGCTCATTAGTCATATTGTTGTTTTGCGCTATTTGTGCAACTGCCGCATCAATTGATTCTTGTGCAGGCACAATACCCAACCCAGCTATTTGCTCTTGAATTAAAAGATTGTCAATCTGTTGATCGATGACAGCCATTTTTTCATCAAAGGAGTTAACCGTGCTTAACTGCTGTTCGACAGACGCCATGGTGATGATGTTATCGTTAACAAGAGCAAGTATGCTGTTAGCTGCAAATGCAGACCCAAACTGTGCGCACAATAACAGTGCTAAGAGTTTTCTCATTGGGTGAGATCTGCTCGGTAGTAAGGTATGTTTTTCTCTAAGCGTAATTGCATGCCTGAAGAGCTTGAACCAAGACCTTTAAAAACCAGTTCAAGGTTGGTACTGTTGTCATACATACCGCTAACCTTTTCTTTAAAGTGTGCAACACGAACCGCCCAGCAGCATGATTCGTAAGCAAATCCTGAGGTTTCTTTTTCAGTGACACCTGTTGTTAGTGATTTCTTTAAGCCACCAAATAAATGAATAGAGGCATTGACGGGGTAGGCGCCATAAAGCTCTATCGTTTCATTAGTGGTGTTATTGGCATGAGCAAGTGAGATAAAGTTTCTTGAGTTGGTTTTATAACTCAAAGAAGTTTTGCGATTATCGATAGAGGTTGTCGATGGGTCGAATTGTATAGCGCTACTGAAGTTTAATTCGTTCAGTGATAAATCGAAGGAAGCGGCAATATCAGAAAAATGTTTTCTCGTTTCATAATCCACACCAGAAGTATCACTTACCACTTGGTCGCTAATATAGTAGCTTTGCGCAACTTTAACATTTAACAGACTGTCGCCAGATTCAGGGTCAAGGTAGTTTGATTCCAGTCCAATGGTTATGTCGTTTGCGTTTGCGATTCTGTCAAGACCCGAATATCTCTGGCCAGAGAATAGCGTGTCGTATGTTAGCAAGCCACCAAATTTGTCTGTGGTGTCGAAAACAGGAATAGAGCCTTGCGCTGTTTTCGGGGTAAAGTGGTAGGCAATTCTGGGTGTAAGCGTGGTGTTTGTTGCATTGCCAAACAATGTTGCTTGCCCTTGTGATGGGAATATGGCATCAACACCAAAGCCACCAATAACTCTTGATTGATTGCTAGCGCCATCAATTAAATAACTACTAGTCGAAAGAAATGCGTTGGTTGTCATTGTGCCTGAGTTTAACTCGTAGACTCTATCTGTTGATAGTTCACCGTGCATTCTTGTGCCGGTTGTTATGCCAGCATCTTTATGACCAAAGCTTGTGGCAACAACAGATACGTCAAGGGGTGTTAGACGCGTTTCCAGTGATTGTTTAGCGCTAACCTCAAACGATTTGCTGTATTGGTTGGCACTGCCGTTAAGTGCTTGCTTGGATTCACCATAAAGATTGGCTTTAAGCCCACTCTCTTCGTCTTCAAAGTTTAAGCTGAGGTAAGAAGTAAGTGTGTTGCCAACATCGGCATCTTGGTAAATGTCTTTATAGTAATTGCCATCAGAGACGCGCGCTGTTTGAATGTCTAATGAAGTTTCGTCATTAAGGTTGATATCTAGCGCAGAATTTAGTAACCAACGCGCTTGGTTGGTAACATAATCGTCAAAAAGGTATTGACTTTCAACGCTGAGTGAGCCATTGCTTTCGCCATCGTTGCCGTACATTAATTGACGGTATTGACCTTCAATAACACTGCCACGAGTGGAGAGTTGATTAAATGCTAATAACAGGTCACGGTCGCTAGCTAAATTGAAGTAATAAGGAATTCTAATCTGAACGCCTGATTTCTGGTTACTGGATTCTGTGTAAGTGTCTATAGTTGGCGCTAAGAAGCCGCTGCCTCGCCCTTCCAATACCCATCGGTATTGTGGTAGGTAGAAAACAGGGGCACCTAAAAACTCAATAACCGTGCTGTCTGCAACACCAAGGTTTTCTTCTTCGTTGATTGAAATATTGTCAGCCTTAATTAGCCAGTCAGAGTTGCCAAGAGGGCAAAGAGTAAAGGTTGCGTCGGTAAAGTTAACGCCGCCAGCAGTTTTTTCAATACTTCCGGCAGAGCCGTTAGCATTGGATTCTAGATGCAGATAGCGAGCATTGCCAATTGACGCTATCATGGTGTCGCCTTGCTTTTTGGCGTTTACCGCATCACTGGTTATTTGAAAACTCGAATCTTGAAACTGGACGTTGCCAGTTGCGCTTGCAGATTGGTCGGATTTTGATATACCGATGTCGTCGGCAGCCAAAAAGTACTCACTTGATCTGAGAAGGGCGTTACCACTAAAATGGTAATTATCTTTGCCGTTTATTTCACTTTGATCCGCTTCGATGTCTAATTCATCGGCATCGGTAGTAAAAGCTTCTAGAGGGAATAGGGTTTGTGCTTGAGAGCAGCTTAAATTCACACCCTGGGCGTGAACTAATGAGGTGGCTAAGGCAAGTGTCGAAAAAATCAGCAGATTTTTCATATTGTCTTCGGAAAATTCAAATGCGACTATTTTATCACTTTATTTCTTGGGGTTAAAGCTTATAATCAGTATTTGCATTGGTATTAATTGGGTAAAATATCCTCTGTTTTATTATCTGGAACGTCCATGGCAAACAACCAAAATCCTTGGGGAAATAACAACCAAACACCACCCGAATTAGACGAAGTTATCAAAGACTTTAAAAACAAGTTTAATTCAGCGTTTGGTGGTAACTCTTCGAGCAACTCCTCTGGCTCAACCAATGCAGGGAAATCTGCCAAAGGCGGCGCTAAATACTTAATCATTCTTGCTATTTTAGTTTGGCTTTTGTCAGGTATCTATATTGTCGATCCTGCAGAGCGTGGCGTGGTATTGCGTTTTGGCGCGTTTCAAGAGGTTACTACTCAAGGCCCTCATTGGCGCTTTCCTTATCCAATCGAACAAGAATATAAAGTTAACGTAGAGCAGATTCGTGCAGCGGAAATTGGATTTAGAAATGTCCAAAACTCTAGCTATGGCGGTAACGTCAGTTCAGAATCTTTAATGTTAACTAAAGATGAGAATATGGTTGATGTTAACCTTGCGGTGCAATACAAAATTGTTGATGCACAAGCCTATTTATTTAACGTTCTTCAACCAGAATTGACGTTGAGCCACGTTGTTCAAAGTGTTATTAGGCAAGTGGTTGGTGACAATACGATGGACTTCATACTAACCACGGGTCGTGAGCAAGTTGCTCAAGACGTTAAAAGTGGTGCACAAGTGCTACTTAACGAATATAAAACAGGCCTTATTATTACTGCGGTAACGATGCAGGATGCCCAGCCACCGATTCAAGTGAAAGACTCTTTTGATGACGTTGTTAAGGCGCGTGAAGATCAGCAAAGATATATTAATGAAGCCACCGCTTACAAGAACGATATTTTGCCGAAAGCACGTGGTGCAAGCCAAAGAATAATGGCGGAAGCAGAGGCTTACCGTTCACAAGTAACCTCTAAGTCTGAAGGTGAGTCCGACCGTTTCAAGCAAATTTTGGCAGAATACTTAAAAGCGCCAGAAGTTACTAGAGAAAGACTCTATAGAGAGACATTAGAAGAAGTGCTTGGTACGACAAATAAAGTTGTTGTTGATGGTAATGCAAATTCATTAATGTATTTACCTATCGATCAGTTGGTCAATTCATCTAGAACAGCAACCACATCGTCTGGGCAGTCTTCTTCCCAGTCTCAGTCATCTCAGTCGAGTAGTGGCACCAGCATATTACGCTCTAGGGAGGTAAGATAATGAAAAAAATTAGCATTATATCGATTGTTCTTATTCCAATTCTTGCAATCCTCGCTAGCTCTGCGCTTTATACCGTTAACGAAACCCAAGTGGCGATTAAGCTTCGATTGGGTGAAGTTGTGTCTATTGAAGATGAGCCTGGTTTGAAATTTAAAACACCGTTTGTCAATAACGTGGTTTTCTTTGATCAACGCATTCAAACGCTAGATTCTGCATCAGAGTCGTTCCTAACGGTTGAGAAGAAAAATGTTATTGTGGATTCTTATGTAAAGTGGCGCATTGTTGACGTTTGGAAGTTCTACATTTCGACAGGTGGCACCATGGCATCTGCCAACCTTAGATTGGCGCAAAACAATCAAGACGCCCTTAGAAGTGAATTCTCTAAGCGTACGATCAGAGAGGTTGTTTCTGATCAACGTAAAGCGATTATGGCCAATGTGAAATCTAAATTGAAGTCGATTGCTGAGAGCGAATACGGTATCGAAGTTGTCGACGTTCGAATTAAGCGAATTGAGCTCTCTCCAGAAGTGCGTAATTCAGTTTACTTAAGAATGGAAACAGAGCGTAAAGGTTTGGCTAATAAGCTTCGCTCGGAAGGTTCTGAAGAGGCAGAAAAGATTCAAGCTTTTGCAGAAAAAGAGCGTACTATTATTTTGGCGAATGCTTACAGAGATTCTGAGAAAGTTCGAGGCGAAGGTGATGCGGAGTCGGCCAGTAATTATGCCGAGGCTTACAATCAAGACGCTGGATTTTATTCTTTCTATCGTTCTTTGGAGTCTTACAGGAAGTCGTTTGGCCAGTCCGGTGATATCTTGGTGTTGAGCCCTGACAGCGAATTCTTCCGTCACTTTAGCCCAAGTTTTGATTAAGGGTTAATAATGAATAAATGGCAACTGCCTGAAGGAATAGATGAGCTTACGGGCTCACAGGCAGCATCCTTTGAGGTGATTCGACGTCGCTTGCTTGATTTGTATCAAAGCTGGGGCTACGAACTCGTGGTACCACCAATGGTGGAATACGTCGAATCGCTTATCTTGACGTCGGATTCAGTTGACCAAAAAACTTTTAAATTCCTAGATCCATGCAGCGGCAGAATGCTAGGTGTTCACGCTGATATTACCCCACAAATTTCTAGGATTGACTCCAAGCGTTCAGAGGGTGGTAGTGTTGATCGATATTGCTATATCAATGCAATCCTGCAAACAAAGGCCGATGATTTTTATGCTTCCCGCTCACCTATTCAAGCGGGCGCTGAGCTTTACGGTTTTAAAGGTATTGACGCCGATATCGAAGTGATCGAAATGATGATTTCTTCGCTGTCTATTTTGGATGTTGAGGATTTAACGTTAAGCCTAGGTAACACCGCAATTTTTAGCGCACTGACAGAGGCTGCTGAACTTGATGGCGAAACCTCGGCGACTTTAAGAGATATTTTCAAGCGAAAATCTGTTCCTGATCTGGTTGTATTTCTCACGCAAAATAACATTAAAGAGGGTGATCGTTTCAAGGCATTACTTTTACTTGAGGGCGACGCCACTGTTCTTGACAGTGCAAAACAACTTTTCTCTGACTTGCCGCAAGTGATTGAGGCTATTGATGCCTTGATCAAATTGAATGAGGCTTTTGCCGATCGAGACGTTGATCTTATGTTTGATCTTGGTGAAGTAAAGGCTTACGAATATCACAATGGCGTGGTCTTCGCCGCTTACCATACTGAGTATTCTAAGGCTCTAGCTCAGGGTGGTCGTTATAATGGCTTGAGTCAGTCATTTGGTGTTGCAAGAGATGCCACAGGTTTTTCTCTGGATTTGAAGTTTTTAATACAACAGCAATTAGAATCTAAGTTTAGTCCAAGAACATTGCTTGCGCCTAACTTAAATGACACCTCTCTCAAGCTCTTTGTTGAAGAGTTGAGATCAAATGGTGTCGTCGTCAAACAAGATATAGAAAACTCCAACAATGCTGACATTGTTAAGAGTGGTAACGAATGGATTATTAAGGATTAATATGTCAAAGAATGTGGTCATTATCGGCACCCAATGGGGCGACGAAGGCAAAGGGAAGGTGGTGGACTTAATCACCGACAAAGTAAGCTCGGTTGTTCGTTTTCAGGGCGGTCATAACGCTGGCCATACGCTGGTGATAAACGGCCAAAAAACCGTACTTCATCTTATCCCTTCTGGCATTTTGAGAAAGAGTGTTGATTGTTTGATTGGTCACGGTGTGGTTTTGTCAATGTCAGCCCTTCTTAAGGAGATGGCTGGATTGGATGGTGAAAACTTGGATGTTGCGTCTCGCCTTAAGATTAGCCCGGGTTGTCCATTAATTCTTCCATATCATGTTGCTCTGGACAATGCCAGAGAGGCCAAACGTGGTGATGCTGCTATTGGCACAACGGGCAATGGTATTGGTCCAGCATACGAGGATAAAGTCGCTAGACGCGGCCTAAGAGTGGGTGATTTGCTAGACAAGGCACTATTCGCTGAAAAGCTTGAACAAGTGATGGAGTACCATAACTTCACTTTAGAGAATTATTACGGGCAAAACCCGGTTGATTACCAAACAACACTTGACGAAGCTTTGGCACAAGCTGAACTCGTTAAGCCAATGATTGTTGATGTTGCTGAAGAAATTTATTCGCGCATGGAAAACAACGAAAATATTCTTTTCGAAGGCGCCCAGGGCGCATTGCTAGATATTGATCAAGGCACTTATCCTTTTGTAACTTCATCTAATACCACTTCAGGTGGCGCAGTCACAGGCTCCGGTATCGGTGTTTGTGATATTGATTACGTACTGGGTATTGTTAAGGCTTACACCACAAGAGTGGGTGGCGGTCCGTTCCCAACCGAGCTAAATTACGATGTGGCAACGGATGAAGGCGATTCAGTGGGTAGAGAGCTTTGCGCCAGAGGGCATGAATTTGGCGCCACCACAGGACGTCAAAGACGCTGCGGTTGGCTGGATATGGTTATCCTTAATCGCTCGTTTAAATTGAATGCGGTGACAGGGCTCTGCCTAACCAAGCTGGACGTTCTCGACGAGCTTGATTCGCTGAAAATTTGCGTTGCCTATGAAATCAATGGCGAACGAACAACTGTTCCACCATACTCGGCTGAAGGTTATGCACTGGCAAAGCCAATCTACATTGACATGCCGGGCTGGAAGCAATCAACGGTCGGTACGCACGATTTTGATGCACTGCCCATCGAGGCGCAAAACTACATTCGTAAAATTGAAGAACTGTCTCAAGTGCCTGTAGACATCCTTTCGACTGGTCCTGACCGCGACGAAACACTCATCTTAAACAATCCTTTTGATTAGTCATAAGGACTATACTGTAAAGCAACATGTCTGATCCTCATTACCATCGTGAGGCGGAAAAGTACGAAAGTCCTATTCCGTCTCGTGAGCATATCCTAAGTTTTATTCAAGCTAAACCGTACAGCAAACATCAGCTGTTTGATTTGCTTGAGCTGGAAGACTCGCAGAAAAAACCTTTCGCCAGGCGCCTTAAAGCGATGGTTCGTGATAAGCAGCTCAGCTGTAATAAGCAGGGTGTTTATCGACCTTTTTCTAATCGTGGACTGCTCAAAGGCACCATCATTGCCAACCCAAAAGGCTTTGGTTTTGTTGCACTTGATAAGGGCGGAAAGGACTTAAGGCTCTCGCATAAACAAATGCAACTGGTTTTTCATGGCGACAAAGTTAAAGTCCGACTATTGAATAAGCGCCTAGACGCAGAAGTGGTTGAGGTGATTGAATCGGTAAAGACTTTGGTGGGTAGACTGCACACTGATGCGAGAAAACCTTATGTAGTGGTTGACGATAAACGCATCAAGCACAACATCAAAATTACTGAGATGATTGAAGGTTGTGAAGATAACCAAGTGGTCATTGTAGAGATTCTCACTTCACCGACACTCGAGTCTGAAGCTACAGGTAAAGTAATTGAGATACTTGGTGGTTTTTTAGACGAAGGAGTGGAGGTTGATTCGGCGCTTTATCGTCATCAAATACCAAATGACTTCAGTGAGGCAGCTATGAATGAGGCTGGCAAGCTACCAAATAAAGTCCTAGCTAAAGACAGAAAAGGTCGCGTTGACGTGACTCACATTCCATTGATCACTATTGACGGCGAAGATTCGAGGGATTTTGATGATGCCGTTTTCGCAGAACCGACTGACCGCGGCTGGAAACTTTATGTGGCTATTGCCGATGTTTCTCATTACATTCCTGAAGGATCTGCGCTAGATGTCGACGCTATTGAGCGTGGTAATTCTGTGTACTTCCCTCACCGTGTTGTGCCGATGTTGCCAGAGGCGATTTCCAATGGGCTGTGCTCTCTTAATCCAGAGGTAGAGCGACTTTGTATGATTTGTGAGATGAATATGGATTCATTGGGTGAATTGCTCGATTACCAGTTTTATCCTGCGGTAATGCTCTCACATGCACGTCTTACGTACACCAAAGTCAACGATATTCTGACAAAAAACTCCAGTGATCTAAGAAAAGAGTACGCCGGTGTTATTGACAACATTGAATCGTTATATGGTCTTTATAAGACCTTGAGGATTTCACGTCAAAAACGTGGTGTCATGGATTTTGATCGCATTGAAAGTCAAATACTGTTTAACGACAGCGGCAAGATTGAAAACATTATTGCCCGCTCAAGAAACGACGCACACAAGCTTATTGAAGAGTGCATGCTAATGGCCAACCAAGCTACCGCTAAGTTTTTGCAAAAACACGATGAAGATTTTCTTTACCGTATTCACCCGAAGCCAACCGCTGAGAAAGTCGAGGTTACTCGTCAATTTTTGTCAGCTGTAGGCCTAAGTTTAGAGGGTGGCATAGGGCCAGAATCTCGCGATTTTGCCAAAGTTCTCAAAGCCGCTCAAGGCAGAGAGGACGAAAATATCATCAAAACAGTCGTGTTAAGAACGATGAAGCAAGCGGTTTATACGCCTGCTAACGAAGGTCACTTTGGCTTGGCATTTGATGACTACACGCACTTCACTTCACCGATTCGCCGTTATCCAGATCTATTGGTGCATAGGGCGATTAAGCGCGTTCTGCAAAAACAAAAAAGATCACCGTCCAAGCGCATGAGCGAGATGGGCGAGCATCTGTCAATGACCGAGAGACGGGCGGATGACGCCACTCGTGATGTTGAACAATGGCTTAAATGCGAATACATGCGCGATAAAGTCGGCGAAGAATTCAGTGGTGTTATTTCTGGTGTTGCTGGGTTTGGTTTTTTTGTCGAGCTTACCGATATTTTCGTTGAGGGTATGATTGCCCTTCGTGACTTAAAAGACGATTACTATGTTTATGATGACATTCATCACCAGCTAAAAGGTGAGCGAACTGGCAAGGTTTTCCGGCTGGGTGATACTGTGCAAGTAAAGATAGCCTCTGTTAGTTTGGACGATCGTAGGATCGCTTTTATTCTAATTTAGAGATAAAAAAAGGAGGTAAAAAACCTCCTTTTTAATGACTTAAACAGATTAATTAATCTGTCACTGCACCTTCAGAGGCGGATTTAGCCAGTTTGGCAAATTTCGCCAACACACCTTTGGTGTAATTTGGTTTGGGCTGTGTCCACTGACTTAAGCGTTTGTCAATAACACTCTGATCGACCAACAACTCTAAGGAGTTGTTTTTTGCGTCAATTAGAATTTCATCGCCATTCTCAACAACTGCCAATACACCCCCTTCAAAGGCCTCAGGAGTGATATGGCCGACGACAAAGCCGTGTGTGCCGCCAGAGAAACGACCGTCGGTAATGAGCGCCACTTTGCCGCCAAGCCCTTTACCCATTACAGCAGAAGTAGGGGCGAGCATTTCACGCATGCCAGGACCACCCTTAGGACCTTCGTAGCGGATAACAATTACGTCGCCTTCAAGAATTTCATCATTGAGGATTGCAGTAAGAGCCTCTTCTTCACGGCCAAACGTTTTTGCTCTGCCTTGGAAGCTTAAACCTTCTTTTCCGGTGATTTTAGCAACGGCACCCTCGGATGCCAGGTTGCCACGCAAAATTCTCAGGTGGGAGTCCTCTTTAATAGGTTTATCTAGAGGCATAATAATTTCTTGACCATCGGCGTACGGCGCAATACCTGCTAAATTTTCAGCCACTGTTTTACCGGTAACTGTCATGCAATTACCGTGCAACATGCCAGCGTCTAAAAGCATTTTCATTAACGGCAGTGTGCCACCAATCGCAACCAATTCACTCATCATATACTTGCCCGAAGGTTTAAGGTCGGCGAGCACAGGGACGTTAGCGCCAATACGAGTAAAGTCATCAATACTTAAATTAACGCCTGCGGCGTCTGCCATGGCGATTAAATGCAATACAGCATTAGTAGAACCACCCAAAGTAATAATGACAGTAATGGCATTTTCAAAGGCCTTCATTGTCATAATGTCACGAGGCTTAATGTCATTTTCTAGAAGGTTGAGCACGGCTTTACCGGCTTGTACGCAGTCGTTGTCTTTGTCTGCCGAGATTGCGTCTTGCGCTGACGAGTTAGGCAGACTCATGCCAAGCGCCTCAATAGCTGAGGCCATGGTGTTGGCGGTGTACATACCACCACAAGAGCCTGGGCCAGGGATGGCTGTTTTTTCAATATTTTCAAGCTCGATGTCAGAAATAACATTGCTGGCACGTTTGCCAACCGCTTCAAAAACACTAACCACATCGGTATGACCCTTGCCAGGTTGAATGGTGCCGCCGTAAACAAAAATAGCTGGGCGATTAAGGCGCGCAAGACCCATGACGCAGCCCGGCATGTTTTTATCACAGCCACCGATGGCAACAATACCGTCAAAACCCTGACAACCGACAACCGTTTCAATGGAGTCTGCAATGACCTCTCGAGAGACCAGCGAATACTTCATTCCTTCTGAGCCCATGGAAATACCATCAGAAATGGTAATCGTGTTAAAAATAACCCCTTTACCGCCGGCAGAATTAATGCCTTTTTCGGCTTCATCGGCAAGCTTGTTAATGTGCATATTGCAAGGAGTAACCATCGACCAGGTAGAGGCAATACCTACTTGCGGCTTGGAAAAATCTTCTTTTGTGAATCCTACCGGGTATAGCATAGCTCTAGAGGCTGCTCTTTCATAACCATCAACAACTTGCGAGGAAAACTTTCTTGTATCTGCCATCACTTTTAAATTAGAAAAAAATACAAATTTTAGACTAAAATAGCGCAATTCTATTGCCAATTTATCTTTTTACACTTGGATACAGTCACACAATTACTAGCATTAATGCAGCCTTCAGTTGATGAAGAGCGTTTACTCAAGCGAAGCGCTGAGCAGTTGCAAGAAGACCTTAGTGATTTTGTTACGGTTGTGCAAGAAGGTGCGATTGTTGGTTGCGCTGGTCTTAAACATTACTCTGAACAAAATACAGGTGAAATCTACGCTCTCGTTGTTAATTCCGATTACTACAATACTGGCGTATCGGCTGAGCTGATGTCGTTGTTATTTGAAAAAGCAAGCGGTTTAGGTCTTGCAAGTGTTTTTGCACTTTCTAAATACAGCGGCCATTTCTTTGTTCGCAATCATTTTGAAGTGATTAAGGTTGAGGATTTGCCAAAAGAGCGTCAAGCTACTTACGATCATCAGCGCGGTCCTCATATTTATCAAAAACATTGCTAGTCCAGCACTGCTAGCGAACAGGCATAATACCCTTCATGCAATTAAAAGAAAGAATTCGTGGCTATTTGCCGGTTGTTATTGATGTTGAAACCGCTGGTTTTAACGAATCAAAAGACGCACTGCTAGAGATTTGTGCCATTATTTTAGACCTCGATGAGGTTGGAAAATTTGTCCAGACCGAGCCGATTCATTTTCACATTGAGCCTTTTCAGGGTGCTAATCTTGAGCCTTCTGCATTGAAGTTTAATGGCATTGACGTTAACAATCCGTTTCGTATGGCGGTGAGTGAGAAGCAAGCACTGAACGAAATTTTTGCAAAAGTTAAGACTGAATTGAGCAAGCAAGAGTGTACTCGCGCCATCCTTATTGGACATAATGCCTTCTTTGATTTGGGTTTTTTAAAGGCTGCTACCGAACGCGTAAAAATTAAAAGCCCGTTCCATCAATTCTCTACGCTCGACACAGTGACGCTCTCAGCGTTATACTATGGCGAAACAGTGCTTGCAAAAGCTATGGTCAAAGCAGGCATCGAATGGGATGACTCGCAGGCCCATTCTGCGCTTTACGATACTCAAAAAACTGCTGAACTTTTTTGTAAAATTTTTAATGAACAGGAATTTCGCCTATAGTTTTATCCTGCTTCTCGCATCAAGTCACATTCATGCGTTAAATGAAAATTTGTTTATTGAAAAAGTTCTACAAAGCACTCATTTGTTTGAAAGCGCGGCCATTGATCTAAAGATTAAAGAAATTGAATTGCTCGGCGATGAGCGCCAGTACAGCAACTGGCATTGGGATTTGGGTGGTGAGGTTTTATTGTCGAGACGCCTGCAAAACAAGAACACCAACTACACCTATACTCATCAGCAAATATAATTCGATCAACTACTTTCTACAGAGTTGAGTAAGCGTTTCTTCTCTAATGGCTCCGAATTAACACTATCTTTGAGTGGCTCTTTGCCAAAAACCTCTGAAGAGAAATATAAAAACCAAAGTTACTCTTCTGACGTTGTCACCAGTGCTTCACTCGTGGATGCGGAAATTAACTGGCAGTTGCCATTATTGCGCAATGTGGATGGAATATTAGATCAAAGAACGTATGATCTTGCTGTGCTTGAACTGCAAGACGAACAGTGGGTTTTTAGAGAGTTTCAAGAAAAAACTGTTGGCAGTTATTTGAAGGGATATTTTGAATACGCCATATTGAGCGATGATGCCAGTCTTTTAAAGGTGTATATCAACCAACTGGATTTGTTTGATGCGTATATTAAGCGCAGCGCCTTTGATGAGAAGCTTGTTTCTTATAATGAGCGTGCGTTAAATAAAGCTAAATCACGATTGGTATCGTTAAAAGGCGAGCAAATGACTCTCGCAGAAGAGCTTGAAAATATACTTGACCCAGGTGAATTGGCAAATATTAAAGCCGTTAAGGATTATGTAAAAACAAGCCCTTTTGGTGATATTGAGTCGAGCGCGATTGAACTTAAACGTATCAGAATAGAGCGATTGAAAAACCAGCGACAAATACATTATTATCAAAATGCACTCAAGCCAGAATTGGACTTATCTATTAATGCGAGCAGGGCGGTACAAAAGGGTAATTACTCTTCCTATTCAGAGTCGGATTCTACAGATGTAGAAGTCTCATTGAGTTTTGAATATCCACTGAGTGGCGATGTTGGTGCAAAGACTTTGCTGCGAAAATACCAGTTAAAAGCTCGACAGTTGGAAATTAAATACAACAAAAAACTGGAGAGCTTAAAAGCAAAGCAGAAAACGCTCCTTCTTAGGCTTCAGGCTAGCTTGAATGAGATTGATTTTATTATTAATCAG
>Ga0206681_10000017_pt1 | contig 125966 bp, 120 predicted proteins | sample M150012015metaG_FD_161048 | JGI IMG/M metagenome (GOLD analysis project Ga0206681, IMG submission 161048) | Ammonia-oxidizing marine archaeal communities from Monterey Bay, California, United States - M1 500m 12015 | ecosystem: Environmental > Aquatic > Marine > Intertidal zone | place: USA... | reverse complement strand
AAAATCAGTGCGCCCCCTGGGACTTGAACCCAGAACCTGCGGATTAAGAGTCCGATGCTCTGCCAATTGAGCTAGAGGCGCTAAATGCCGGAGCCCACCAGAGCCCGCCGAAACGGACGCCGGAAAACTCCGACCTTGGGGTGACCGAGGGGATTTGAACCCCCGACATCCTGGACCACAACCAGGTGCTCTAACCGAGCTGAGCTACGACCACCAAGACCTCGCATGATACGCCCCAAAACCCCGACCAAGAACCTGATTTAAACAACTTTAAGTTAGTGTCTTGAACATGTCTGTACAAGTAGTGGTGGTGGGCGGCGGAATAGCAGGGGTGAGTGCCGCTTATGCCTGCACTTTGGTGGACCCAACTGCTTCGGTGATTCTTGTAGAAGCAGAAGAACAACTGGCCCACCACACCACCGGACGTTCGGCCGCTTTGCTTTTCGAAAACTACGGGCAACCAGCGCAGCGCTCGCTCACCCGGGCCAGCTTAGATTTCTTACACAACACTCCTGCCGATCTTGTTGATTCGCCACTGGTCCATAAAAGGCCGATGATTCATGTCGGCGGGCCGGAACAATCCATGTCAATTGACACCATGTTGACTGAGGGAGCTGATGGCACCACGCCAACCGTTGAAATAACGGTAGAGGAAGCAGTCAATTTGGTGCCCCCGTTGCGGCCAGAATTGATTGCCCGAGCGGTGCTCGAAACCGGCACCTGCGATATTGATGTAGCAGCTTTACACCAAGCCTTCGTGCGCGGTTTCAAACTCGGGGGCGGCACCATCGCCACCGCAACTCGAGTGGATGCCGTGCGGCTCAACGGCCAAGGTTGGCAAATAGAAACCACCACCGGGGAACTCCAAGCTGACGTGGTGATCAACGCCGCAGGAGCTTGGGGCGATGTGGTGGCTCAGCGAGCCGGAGTAGCACCTTTGGGGCTTGTACCTAAACGGCGCACCGCTTTTATGATCGATGCGCCGGTTAGCGACACTACGTCATGGGCCATGGTGGGCGAGGTGGACCACCAGTGGTACATGAAACCCGACGGTGCACAGTTGCTCTGTTCTCCCGCTGATGAAACCCCGTCCGAACCCTGCGACGCTAAGGCCGAAGAACTTGACGTAGCTTTAGCCATTGACCGCATAAACACCGCAACTACTTTAGGAATTCGTTCGGTCAACTCAACTTGGGCTGGGCTACGCACCTTCACCAGTGACGGAGCAATGGCCATCGGCCCGGATGCCGACCACCCCAATTTCATTTGGTGTGTAGGACAAGGCGGTACCGGTATTCAAACCTCACGAGCAGCCGGGCAACTAACCGCAGAACTAACCCTAGGGGCTACCCCGTCGCCATCGTTTTCTGCCCAAGATTTAGCAGCGTTATCGCCTGACCGAATGCGGAGACCCCGGTAGCCTCACAGCATTGCCTCCGTAGCTCAGCCAGGACAGAGCACCGGACTTCTATTCCGATGGCCGCAGGTTCGAATCCTGCCGGGGGCACCAATATAAGTGTAGGTCAGAGGTGGTTTTAACTCTGGCCTGCACTTTGTGCTTGTTTCATAATGCACGTCTTAATGCACAAATGCCCATTTCAAGGATGTTGTCCACTCTGTACATGTAGGTACTGTCAAGGCATGCCAGGGGACATTCGTAAGTTAAAAACACCCGTTTCACGGAGGTGGCTGCGTCACTTCTTTTGATAATGGGCGAGGTCTGGCTGGGTCATGGCATCACGAAACTTTTGAAAAGTCCAAGGCCAAGCAGCAGGGACGCCGCGGTCATCGAGGTACCAACTGCGGCACCCGGTGGCCCACACCGTTTTCTTGGCTTGTTCCACACGCGCATCTTCAAAACCCTCGGTGGCTTCAACGGTGGGGGAGAGCGCCATGGCTTGGCCACTGCGTAAGACCTCGATCAACTGAGCAAAATAAGCAAACTGTAATTCGGCTACTTCAATGAGCGAAAAGTTACCCACCGGCCCGTTGGGCCCGTTAAGCATGAACAGGTTAGGAAAGCCCGGCACTGCCACCGACAGATAAGCATTGGGCCGCTGCGCCCAAGCCTCCGAAAGGTGCAAACCGTCGGGGTTGATGACATCAATGGGGCGCAAAAAACGGTCCACCTGAAAACCCGTAGCCACAATCAAAACGTCAAGTTCGTGGTATTGCCGGTCGGCAGTACGTACTCCGTTTGCTTCAACTTCGGTGATGGTTTCGGTAACCAGTGAAGCGTTGGGTTTTTGGATGCCCTCATAAAAATTTGGAGAAATAACTAACCGTTTGCAAGCAGCTCGATAATCGGGCCGCAACTGTTCACGCAATACCGGGTCGGTCACACTTTCTTCTAAGTTCAGCCGACAAGTTTCTTCAATCATGTGCAACAACTCAGAATCGGCATCTACCACGGCGTTAGAAAAACCGTTGGCGAAGAGTTCAGAGATTTTATCGTGCAGAGCGGCGGCCGTTGACGGGTCGTCACGAAAAGATGCGCGTTCTTCTTCGGTGTAGGCGGGGTTCTCTTGGGGCATCACCCATTGAGCGGTGCGTTGAAACAAAGTGAGGTGCGCTACCTGGTCGACAATGGTGGGCACGGTTTGGATAGCCGACGAGCCGGTACCGATAATGCCCACCCGGAGGCCGTCAAGAGTCACCGAGGAATCCCAACGGGCGGTGTGCATGAGTTGGCCGGCGAAACTCTGGAGCCCCTCAATGTCGGGCCAGGCCGGGTGGTGAAGTACCCCGGTGGCGGCAATAACTACATCGGCTTGGTCATGGCGCCCGTCATCGGTGGTGATGTGCCAACGCCCATCTTGATGCTTTAGCTCAGTAACTTCAACGCCGTAGATAACAGAACTTTCTACCTCATGGTCGGCGGCTACAGACTCAAGGTAAGCCTGAATCTCCGCCCCGGGAGAGAAGCGGTGGCTCCAGTCGGGGTTGGGGGCAAACGAATAGGAGTACAGGTGCGAGGGCACGTCACAAGCCACCCCGGGGTAATTGTTGTCTCGCCAAGTGCCACCAAGTTTTTCGGCTTTTTCGTAAACCGTCAGATTGGTGATGCCCATTTCTCGCAGTTTGATGACTGACAAAATGCCCGACATGCCGGCACCAATGATGACCACACGAAAGTCTGTGGAGGCTGTGTTCATTTACTGAGTAAACCAGTCAAAACTTGAGCCGTCAAATTGATGATTTGAGGTGTACAGGTTAAAAAAAGAAAGAACCCCCGGCGAGGAGCCGGGGGTTCTTGGTTAACTAATCAAGTCTAGAAAACGAGCATTAGCTAAAACTGTTCTTCTTCGGTAGAGCCGGCCAAAGCCAAGGTAGAAGCGCTGCCACCAGAAATAACGGTGGCCACGTCGTCGAAGTAACCAGCACCCACTTCACGTTGGTGACGGGTAGCGGTGTAGCCGCCGCTTTCGAGGCCAAACTCACGCTGCTGCAACTCAACATAAGCAGTCATGTCGCGCTCGGTGTAGCCCTGGGCTAACTCGAAAGCCGAAGCGTTCAGAGCGTGCCAACCGGCCAAAGTAATGAACTGGAACTTGTAACCCATGGCGCCGAGTTCCCTCTGGAACTTGGCAATGGTGTCGTCGTCCAAAGCGGCCTTCCAGTTAAACGAAGGCGAACAGTTGTAAGCCAGCATTTGATCTGGGTATTCGGCATGAACAGCGTCGGCGAACTCTTTGGCCTGGTCAAGGTCCGGAGTACCGGTCTCGCACCAAATCAAATCGCTATAGGGGGCGTAAGCCAAGGCCCGAGAAATAGGGGTTGCCATACCTGGTTCGGTTTCAAAGAAACCTTCCGCCGTGCGACCACCGGTCAAGAAGGGGCGATCCCGTTCGTCAACATCGCTGGTGATCAAGTTGGCGGCCAAAGCATCGGTGCGAGCCAAAACAAGGGTTGGCACACCCATCACATCGGCAGCCAAACGAGCAGCCGTCAAAGTGCGCACGTGCTGTTGAGTAGGGACCAAAACTTTGCCCCCCATGTGGCCACACTTTTTCTCGGAAGCCAATTGGTCCTCGAAGTGAACGCCGGCGGCGCCAGCTTTAATCATGTTTTTCATGAGTTCGTAAACGTTCAAAGCACCACCGAAGCCCGCTTCGGCATCGGCCACGATAGGAGCCAACCACTCACGGTCAGCCCGGCCACCGTTTTCTGCCCACTCAATTTGGTCGGCTCGACGCAAAGCGTTGTTGATGCGTTCCACCACCAAAGGTACCGAGTTCACGGGGTACAGGCTTTGATCAGGGTAAACCTCGCCCGAAGAGTTGGCGTCACCGGCTACTTGCCAGCCCGACAAGTAGATTGCTGGCAACCCGCCCTTGACGTACTCAATGGCTTGGCCACCGGTCATGGCGCCCAAAGCATGAACATAATCCATGTCGTTGATGCGTTCCCACAGCAGGTCGGCGCCGTGCTGAGCCAAAGAACACTCTGGAGTAAACGACCCACGCAAACGCACGACGTCGGCGGCTGAATAGTCACGTTGGACGCCAGCCCAACGAGGGTTTTCGGCCCAATCTTTTTCTAGTTCTTCGACCTGTTGGTTAAAACTCTTTTTCACGTTGCTCTCTTTCGTAAAGGCAGAAGCCTTGGTTGGATTGGTTATTAGTTATTTAAGTAATTCAGTCAAGAAGTTCGTAAAGGGGCAGGGTTAAAAACTCAATAAATTCGTCGGTCAAAGCCAAGTCTTCAAAGACTTGCTTGGCCTGGCCAAAGGGCCATTGGGCAAACATCTCCGCACCCAACGTTTCCTCAATGCTGACCATCTCTTGTTCGGCGAATTCCCTGACCAGCGCCGGGGTAACCAAACGGCCGTCATCAAGCGAGCATCCGTGTTGAATCCATTGCCAAATTTGTGATCGGCAAATCTCGGCCGTCGCGGCGTCTTCCATCATGTTGTGGATGGCTGCCGCCCCAAGACCATTAAGCCAACCGGCGAGGTAACGCAAGCCAACATGAATGTTGATGCGCAGGCCCTCTTCGGTAATGGACCCCACGGTTTGATCAACGGAAAGCAAAGCGGCGGCGGTAATCGAAACCTCCGGGCGTTGGCGGTCCAGTTGATGAACCGCTCCTTGAAGCACCGCATCAAACTCGGCCTGAGCAACCGGCACCAAATCAGGGTGCGCCACCCAAGTGCCATCGCAACCATCGGCCGCTTCAAGCGCTTTGCCCTGCGTTACTTTGGCAATGGCGTGTTCGGTTACTTCTGGGTCGTGGCGGTTAGGTATAAAGGCCGCCATCCCGCCCATGGCGTGAACCCCACGTTTGTGGCAGGTCGCAATGAGTAACTCGGTGTAGGCCCGCATAAAAGGTGCAGTCATCGAAACATCGTTGCGGTCGGGCAACACAAAAGACTTATGGGCAGCAAACTTTTTGGCCACCGAAAAAATGTAGTCCCAGCGCCCGGCGTTCAACCCCGCCGAATGTTCCCGCAGTTCGTAAATGATTTCGTCCATTTCGAAAGCGGCCAAAATGGTTTCAACCAACACGGTGGCTCGAATGGACCCTCGAGGAATGTTCAGTGCATCCTGCGCATGGTTAAACACGTCGTTCCATAAGCGAGCCTCAAGGTGACTCTCTAACTTGGGCAGGTAGTAAAAAGGCCCCGCACCCTGATCAAGAGATTTTTGTGCCCCGTGAAAAAAAGTTAAGGCGAAGTCCACCAGGCTGGCCGGAGCGGCTTGCCCATCAACCATCACGTGGCGTTCGTCGAGGTGCCAACCGCGGAAACGCACAAACAAGGTGGCGATTTCATCGTTCAACTGGTAATGCTTTTCGCCTTGATCCAAGGTGATGTTGCGGCGGTAGGCGTCACGGATGTTTATTTGGCCAGACACCACATTGTCCCAAGTGGGGCTCGTGGCGTCTTCGCAATCGGCCATAAAAACTCGCGCCCCAGAGTTCAAAGCGTTGATCATCATTTTGCGGTCGGTGGGCCCGGTGATTTCGACCCGGCGATCCATCAAAGGCTCTGGCTCGGGAGAGGCTTTCCAATCGCCAGAGCGCACCGCAGCGGTTTCCGGCAAGAAGTCAGGAAACTCACCATGGTTAATGCGTTCTTGGCGCTCTAAACGAGCCGATAAAAGGTCATCGCGGCGGCCCCGGAAGGTGCGAACTAAATCGGCAACAAAAGCAGTGGCCTCCGGGGTAAAGACTTCTTCGCCAAGAGGATGATCATCTATTTGGACACCGGGTTGATTGTGCACGTCTGGTTTTCCTGCTTTTGGGTTACTTCTTTGTGATGGGCTCAATTATCTAATGTTTTAAAGATTTTGTGGTAGTGGGGTGAGCAAAAACTTGGCCTACCCTGTTGAAAACCAGAAAAAACGTGAAAATTCGGAAGAGGAACGCCATGAGTAACGAAAAATTTGATTTGAAAATGATGGGCCACCAAATACGTCACCACCGAAAAGCCCAAGGCCTCACGCTAATCGCCTTGGGAGAGATCATTAATCGCCCAGCCTCTTACCTTAGTCAACTCGAAAACGGGCATCTTGAACCCAAACTGGGGGTGCTGGCCAACCTGGCTACCGCACTAAATTGCAGCACCACCGACCTGCTTAGCACCGCCCCACCCAACCCTCGAGCAGCGCTAGAAGTCGAGTTGCACCACTATCAAAACAGCGTATGGCGCACCGAACTGGGCATACCGGAAGTCCGCCCCGGAGCCACCATGACCACCGATGTGCTCCAAACATTGGTCGGTTTGTACCGCGCTCTCCCCAGCCAACCCATAAGTCGCACCGGGCTAGCTCGCCAAGAAGCAGGGGACCGAGCCCGAAGCGCCAACTTGTCTTTGCGCACCGAAATGCGCGGTACTAACAACTATTACCCGCACATAGAAACCGAAGCCGCGGCCTGCCTAGAAGCCGTGGGCTACAACGGGCAAGGGCCCCCATCAGAAAAAAACGTCACCGACCTCGCCGCCCACTACGGCTTCACCATCGAACGAGTAAAGGGAATGCCCGTAACCGCCCGCTCAGTAAGCGACACCCGGCGACGGGTGATTTACATTCCCCAACGCGACGACCTCAGCGTACGGTCGGCCCGCTCGGTAGTGCTGCAAACCCTGGGCCACTTTGCCCTCGAACACGCCGACACCACCGACTTCGAGGACTACCTTCGCCAACGCATCGAATCAAACTACTTTGCCGCCGCAGTGCTGGTGCCCCAAGATGCCGCCTTGGCGTTTCTTAATGTGTCCAAAGAAAACGGCGACCTGTCTATCGAAGATCTCAAAGAGCGTTACTACGTTTCGTACGAAATGGCCGCCCACCGCTTTACCAACTTGGCCACCTCGCAACTTGATGTACCCGTACATTTTTTGCGCACCGACCCCGAAGGCACCATCACCAAAGCCTACGAAAACGACGGAATGGAGTTTCCCTCCGACGCCGACGGGGCGCTGGAAGGCGAACGAGTGGGCCGCCACTGGGGGGCACGCCAAGTGTGGGCCTCATCGGACGTGCTGCATTACCAGTACACCACCACCGATGCCGGTGAGTTTTGGTGTGTGACCTATGTAGAAAACGCTACCGAGCGCACCCCGTATGCCGTCACCTTGGGTTGTCGGTCCGACCACGCCCACTGGTTTCGCGGCAGCGAAACCGTACGCCGGTTAAGCGCACGTAGCGAAGACGTAGCCGCCAACCCCGAAATGATCAAACGCTGGGAAGGCGTAGCCTGGCCCTCGGCCGCCGAACGAAGTTTCGTGTTAACCGCCTTGCCGCCCGCTAGTCGAGACTTTACGCCCTTCCCCGGGGTGGACATCATAGATATTTATCGGTTCTTGGACCGTCAACGACCCGGCAGGTAATCGTTGCTTTCCGTGGCACCCTCAATAACTTGGGTGGCAAAATCGGAAAGGTCAAAAGAGTCCGAAGCGCAAACCGTGGCCGTGTGGGTCACAAAACAATTGCTGGCCCAACGATGCAACAGGTAGCCCGGTGGCTCATTAGTAAAACTGCCACGCCCGGGGCGTAGATCTAAACCCAATTGTAAAAAAGTAGACGGACACCCGGTGACCGCCGCCGTACCGATGGTGGTGCATACGGTGCGATGCAAGTGCCCAGTGGCCACCAAACGAACCTGGGGATGCGCAGCGATGACGGCCCGAAAGCGTTCGATCTGACGCAAACCAGAAATATCCATGAACACCAAGCCCGAAGCAAAAGGCGGAAAATGCGTGAAAACTAAAGTGGGCCGGTCGGGCTGTGCCGCCAAGGTGTCTTCAAGCCAAGCGGCTCGTTCATCATCAAAATCCCCGTGATGGAGGCCCTCGACCGAAGCATCTAAACCCACCAAGCGCACCGGATAATCCTCTACCACGTAACTGCAATGTCCGTTGGCCAGACTGGCCGGCAACTGCGCAGAGAAAATTTGGCAGAAAATATCATTGGCGTCGTGATTGCCCGGCAAAGGCAGCAAAGGAATGTTCAACGGCGCCAACACTCGGCTGAGTTCGGCGTATTGAGCAGCAGTGCCATCGTTGGTGAGGTCACCGGTAGCCAAGACCACATCGGGGGCTACCGGCAAAGCGTTGAGTTCAGCAACCACCGCAGCCAAGGTGTCAGAAGGGTTAGCCAACGCATCTAACGGGCTGGCGTCTGCCTGAATATGGCAGTCAGAAATTTGAGCAATAAGCACCAAGAAACCCTACCAACCCACTACCAACACCCCGCCAACCCACCCAAAAGTCCGTTATATGGGGACTGCCCCCATGTAACGGACTTTTGAGGAGGAGAAGGAAGTGAGGGTTAGTGGTTGGAGCGGAGGGCTTTTTTGTCGACCTTGCCTACGGCCAGCAAAGGCAACTCGTCGAGAAACAAGATTTGTTTAGGAACCTTGTAGTTGGCTAAATGCTGGGCGGCAAAAGCCCGGAGTTCTTCAGCAGACGGTGCATCGGTTTCTGCGCCCACCACGTAAGCCACCCCCACCTCTTGGAATCTTGGGTCGGGCACGCTAATCACCGCAACTATGGCCACCCCTGGGTGCTCCTCTAGAGCCAACTCAACCTCACGGGGGTACACGTTGTACCCGCCGCTTTTAAACATTTCGCTCATGCGACCCACGATTTGTAAATTTCCATCCGGGCGCTCCACCGCCAGATCGCCGGTATGAAACCAGCCGTCCTCGGTAAAAGCCGCTGTAGTGGCGTCGGGCAGTTGCCAATACCCAGCCAAAGTAAAATCGCCCTTGACTTGGATTTCCCCCGCTTCACCCAGCTGAGCCAACCGCCCATCGGGGTGCCAGATACGTAGCGGTTGTCGTGCATCGGGGGTGCCGATGGTGGTGGCCAGCACCTCAACAGAATCATGCAATCCGCTGTAGGTCACCCCGCCGGTGGTTTCGGTCATGCCATAACCCATAGTGCATCGAGTGCAATTGGTTTTGTCCATCAAAGCCTGCAGCAACTCGGCGGGCATGGCCGACCCGCCCCAAGCCAAGAGGTCAACCGCCGTGAGATCGGTTTGGGCAAAGTCTGGGTGGCTCACACACATTTGCAACATGGTGGGCACCCCGACCATGGTGTTGAGGTGTTCGGCGGCCATAAGTGAAAGCACCGCGCCGGGCGAAAAACGTTCTTGAAAATATATTGTGCCGCCGCCCACCAAAGTGCGGCCGCAGATATCGCCAATGGCTGCTACATGGTTGATGGGAAAGTTGCAGATAAGGCGACGCTTAGCGAGGCCCTTGCGCTCAATAGCGATGACATGACAAAAGTTGGTACCCCGGTGGGTAAGCAACGCCCCCTTAGGCCGGCCGGTACTGCCCGAGGTGTAGACAAGGTAAGCCGGGTCCAGTGGGTCGGTCTCTTGGCGACGGGCCAGCAACTGGTGGCCAGAAATATTTTGAGCTTGAAGTAAAAAATCTTCCCAAGATGTTCCCTGGCGGTCCGTGGGTTGGTCAAAAAGGATAAGTTTTTGGATGCTTTGGTGTTCTTGAGCCAAAGCAAGGAGTTTCTCTTGGTTGTTGTCGCCCTCAACATCATTAAACCCAAAAAGCAAACAGGGGCCGGCATCGTTGACCACATGGTCCAACTCGTCGGCGGTGTACTTGGGGTTGAGGCCCACCCAAATGGCGCCAATACTGGTCACCGCTAAAAAGTGAATAAAAAACTCAGGCCGCGGATTGCTCATCATGGCCACCCGGTCTTGTTTCTGCACGCCGGTCGCCAACAAGGCTCGAGCGGCCTGGTCGACCAACTCTTTGGTTTGGGCAAAAGACAAAGCGCTATCTTCAAAAACCATGAAATCTTGGTCGGGAAGAAGCTTCGCCTGACGGTCTAAATGATCGGTAATCAAATCCAGAACCGGCAACAGGGTGTCCGACATTTACGAATCCTCCGGGGCGAGTTGTAAATAACCCAACCAGTCGGCGACCACAGCCGGAGCATCCGAGCCTTCAACTTCCACCGTGGCTTTCATGGTCATCAAGGCCGCTTGGTCGCCCCGGGGTTTGATGTCGGCCAAGAAAAAACGGCCCCTTATCCGGCTATCCACCGGCACTGGAGCAATAATGCGTACCCGGTCAAAGCCGTAGTTCAAACGAAATGCCACCTCGTCTTGGGGAAGGCGCAGATTTTTTGCAAAACCGGTGAGGCACGACAACATCATGAAGCCCTGGACAATGGTTCCGCCAAAAGGGGCAACCTCTTTGGCCAACTCTGGGTCGTTATGAATAGGCCCGGCATCGCCCGTTAAGGCAGAAAACTGGTCAATGGCTGCTTGGTCAATAAATTTCCAGTCGCTGACCCCAAGCTCTTGGCCGCAGAGCGCAAAAAGTTCAGGCAACCGTTGGGAAATTTCTTGAGACATGGGGGGGCTCCTAATGGGTGAGTTAGAAAGTCACGTGCTGCCTAGGCTACGGTCGAGCCATGCAGAACCAGAACCCGGAGTCGCCCCAGCAGGCTGGTGGCTGGATGCAGGGCTTTCCGCCGCCACCGGAAAAAACCGTGCGCTTCGCTGACGGCAGTTATTACGCTTGGCCGCGCACCCAGTGGAGTTTTAACCACATGGAGCAGTTGGTGCCCACCAAAGAGGTATGGCGGGGCAGCGGAGCCTGTCGCCCGTTGGGGGCTCATCCCCATGATTTTTCGCACCTACGCATTATCGATGGGGCAGAACAAGAGCACTCATGGTCTGAAGCGCTGGCCGCTATCCACACCGACGCTTTGGCCATCTATCACCGAGGAAACTTAGTTTTCGAACAATATTTCAACGAAAGTGGCCCCCACCAACGCCACCTTTTGATGTCCTGCAACAAGTCTATGGTGGGCTTGGTAGCCGAATGCCTGATCGCTGACGGCACCCTCAACGACCAAGACCTTGTGCCTACTTTGGTTCCCGAATTGGCCGATTCTGCTTGGGGGGATGCCAGTATCCGGCAAATTATGGATATGACCATCGGCATGCATTTTCACGAGGACTACCTCGACCCAGATTCTGACGTGTGGCGGTTTATGCGCTCTACCGGTATGACCCCCCGTCAACCCGGCGACCCGGCAATCATTGCCGACTATTTGCCTACGGTTAAAAAAGAAGGCAACCATGGAGAAGCTTTTGCTTACCGAGAGCCCAACATTTTTGTTTTGGGCTGGGTAGTGAGGCGAGCGGCCGGCCGAGACCTCGCCACCTTGGCTTCTGTTCTCGTCTGGCAACACCTTGGGGCCGAACACGACTGGGTGTATATGGTCGACGACAGCGGAGCCGAAACCACCGCTGCCGCCACCCTGCGAGACTTTGTGCGTTTTGGTGCGTTGATGCTCAACGGCGGGCAAGTAGCGGGCCAACAAGTAGTGCCGACTGCTGCGGTAAAAAACATTTTGTGTGGCGGCGACCAAGAAGTTTTTGCCCAAGGGGACTACCCCGAGTTGCCGGGGTGGTCATACCGCTCGCAATGGTGGATGCGCCACCATCAAGGTCAGATTTGCCCGACTGCTCGAGGGGCCCACGGGCAAATGCTTTATCTCGACCCGGCACAAGATTTAATCATTGTTCGGTTTGGATCGGCACCCGATGCACCGTCGTACCTGGCCGACTCCATCATGTGGCCATTGGTTGATGCCATCAGTGCAGAGCTAAAATAAACACTTGGAGCGGGTGACGAGAATCGAACTCGCATCATCAGCTTGGAAGGCTGAGGTTCTAGCCGTTGAACTACACCCACGACGGCGCTGATGCTAGCGCAAGAAAACGCTGCTTGAGGTATTGCTTTGCCCACTAGAGTTCTGCACTATGAGCTTGCACGAATTTGACGATGAAACCGATGAGTTGATTTGGTCGGTTTTTCGCTACGCCTTAGACCGCATTAAGAACCAGCCCCCGTTGGACGGCCCGCTGACCGCCGACGAACTTTTTGACCGAGTGGGCCAAACCATCTCCCCGCAAGGTATGGGAGGCAACGCCGCCTTAGCGGCCTACGCCGAACACCTCGCCCCAGCCAGCCTGTCGGCCGACCACCCCCGTTACCTGTCTTACGTGCCCGGTGCGCCCAGCAAAACCGCCGCCGTGTTCGACCTCGTGGTGGGCTCATCATCAACGTGTGGGTCATCGTGGTTAGACGGTGCCGGTTTGATTTACGCAGAAAACCAAGCCCTGCGTTGGCTGGCCGACCTGGCCGGCCTGCCCGACGAAGCAGGCGGCTGTTTTGTTTCGGGCGGCACCACGGCCAACCTTTCGGCCTTAGTAGCAGCCCGCTACACCGCCAACCAAAAACGCCAAGACGCCGGCCAAGGACGCCCCGACCGTTGGGCCATGCTGGTGGCCGACAGCGCCCACTCATCGGTGGCTTCAGCAGCCATGGCTATGGACGTAGAAATCATCCCCGTACCAGTAGACGAACAACAACGCTTGCGTGGCGACGCCGTGCGGAAGGCTTGCCAAAACCGCCCTGACGGCACCGAAATTTTTGCCGTGGTGGCTACCGCTGGAACCACCAACATGGGGATCATCGATGCCCTAGAAGAAATAGGTGCCGCCGCCCAAGACCTTGACCTGTGGTTTCACATTGACGCCGCTTACGGCGGGGGAGCCCTCGCAGCGCCATCGGCACGGCCCCAATTTGCAGGAATAGAACTTTGCGACTCGTTGACCATCGACCCCCACAAATGGCTCTACGCCCCCTTTGACTGCGCCGCCCTGCTTTATCGCAACCCCGAGTTGGCGCGCCGAGCCCACACACAAAAAGCCAGCTACCTCGAAGGCATTGCCCTCCGGGACGAATGGAACCCCAGCGACCTAGCTATTCACCTGACCCGCCGTCCCCGCGGCCTGCCCTTCTGGTTTTCGTTGGCCGTCCACGGCACCGACGCCTACCAACAAGCCATCGAAACTACTTTGACGGTAAGCCAACAAGCCCACCAGTTGATCCAAGCGGCCCCGTATCTAGAGATGGTCTGCCCACCCTCACTATCGGTGCTGGTCTTTCGCCGAACCGGTTGGAACGCCAAGCAGTACCAGGAATGGTCCGACGACCTGCTGGCCCGAGAGATCGCTTTGGTGGTACCCACCAAGGTGAATGAGGAAACCGTTTTGCGGTTATGCATCATCAACCCGCTAACCACCAAAGACGACATCGCCGTGGTAGTGGACGCTCTGGCCTAAAGATCCACAAGGCTGCGCCAAAAAAGAGAAATCCTCGCCAAAACCATGCGGTTACCGGCCGAAGGCCCCGGTAGGCTCCGTTCATTGTGAACAGCACCCGTGAAATATTGGATGGCGACCGAGTAAAGCTCAGCGTGGCCGTCGACGAAAAAGAATTCGACCAAGCGGTAGACGTGGCCTTTCGGCGCATCGCCAAAGAGGTGAGGCTTCCCGGCTTTCGCCCCGGCAAAGCGCCCCGCAAAATCTTGGAAGCACGCTTAGGGGCCGACGCCGGCCGCCAGGAAGCTATCCAAGATGCGGTACCCGAGCATTATGTAAAGGCGCTCATTGAACACCAAATTGACGCCATCGACTCGCCTCAGTTTGAAGTTACCGGCGGTGAAAGCGGCGGCGCTCTGACCTTTACCGCCATTGTGCCGGTACGTCCCAAAGTGACGGTCACCGATTATCAAAGTCTGCAGGTAGAAATCCCCAGCCCGGTAGCCAGTGACGAAGACGTCGAACAACAAATTGATGCTTTGCGGCAACAATTTTCCAGCCTTGAAGACGTGGACCGTCCGGTCGAAGACGGCGACCAAGTCACCATTGACATTGACGGCACCCACGACGGCGAAGCAGTCGAAGGCCTCACCACCAGCGACTACCTCTACGAAGTAGGGGCCGGAGCAGTAGTGCCAGAAATTGACGAAAACCTCCGCGGCGCCTCTAGCGGCGACACCGTAGATTTTGATGCCGACCACCCCGACCCCGACGAAGACGGCAAGTTGAACTTCAGCATCGAAATAAAAAAGGTACAAGAACGAGTGCTGCCAGAGGTAGACGACGAGTTTGCCGCCCAGGCTTCGGAGTTTGCCACGGCCGATGAACTCCGAGAAGACACCAAAAAACGCATCACCGACATGAAACGCTCACAAGCTGCTTCGCAAGCTCGGGACCTCATGGCGCAAGCTTTGGGAGAATTGGTCACCCTTGACCCGCCCGCCTCTTTAATCGAAACCGAAGTAACTAATCGTTTGCAAGACATGGCCATGCGTTTGCAATCCCAAGGCATGGATATGGAGCGCTACCTCGAAGCCATCGGGCAAGACGTAGCCACCCTGCGTGAAAGCTTTTCTGAAGGGGCCGACCTTTCCGTAAAAGTAGACCTTGCCTTGCGTTGTGTGGTGGCCGCCGAAGGGCTCGAACCCGACGAAGAAAAATTTGACGAATACTTTGCCCTGCTGGCCACCCAAATGGGTAGCGACGGCGAAGACGCTCGAGAGATCTTGACTTCTTCGGGTCGCATGATCGACTTGGAAGCCGATCTGGGCAAACAAGCAGCCATTGAATGGCTCTACGAACGAGCAGAAATAGTCGACGAAGACGGAACAGTCATAGACCGAGCCGACCTTGAGCCGCCCGAAGTTGAAGAATCAGCTAGCGAAGTGTCAGATACTGAAGAGCCCGTTGAAAACAGCACCGCGACCGACGAAGAAGATTCGGACAGCGACGAACCACAGGAAGAAGATAACCAATGAGCTTGGCCGACCTGAAGATCCAAAACTATTTGGTGCCCACCGTGGTGGAACAAACCAATCGTGGTGAACGGGCCTATGACCTGTATTCGCGTCTGCTGAAAGAAAACATCATTTTCATTGGTACGCCCATAGATGACACCATCGCCAACTTGGTGTGCGCACAGTTGCTGCACTTGGAATCAGAAAACCCTGACCGAGACATCAGCCTGTACATCAACTCACCGGGAGGCGACATCAACGGCTTGTTCGCCATCTACGACACCATGCAATACATCCGCCCCGACATCACCACCATTTGCTTCGGCCAAGCAGCCTCCGCAGCCGCGGTGTTGCTGGCTGCCGGAACGCCCGGCAAGCGGCTTGCTTTGCCTCACGCCCGGGTGCTCATTCACCAGCCTTACGCCGGGGCACAAGGACAAGCTACCGATATCGAATTGGCCGCAAAAGAAATTCAACGCTTAAAAGAACAACTTGAAGAAATTTTGGCTCGCCACACCGGTCAAGATATTGCCCGCATCCACCAAGACACCGACCGTGATTTTGTATTGACCGCTGCTGAGGCCAAAGAGTATGGCATCATTGATGAGGTGATCAACGAGCGGTCCATCGTGGACAACACGGGGGCCATCTCAGCGGTTGACTAATCAACCGAAACAGCAAGCGAAAATCAACAAGTAAGCGAAAGGGGGACCGGTGGCCAAATTTGGTGAAGGAGGAGAACTCCTCAAATGCTCTTTTTGCGGCAAAACGCAAAAGTTGGTGAAAAAACTGATTGCCGGACCCGGCGTTTATATTTGCGATGAATGCATTGACCTCTGCAACGAAATCATCGAAGAAGAACTCTCTGAACCCAGCGAAGCAACGCTGGACAAACTGCCTCGCCCCCGAGAAATCAACGCCTTTTTAGACGACTACATTGTGGGCCAAGAACAAGCCAAAAAGATACTCTCGGTCGCTGTGTACAACCACTACAAACGAATCCAAGTAGGGGACAAAAACGGCGAAGACGTAGAACTGGCCAAATCAAACATTTTGCTTATCGGCCCCACCGGCTGCGGGAAAACCCTCATGGCCCAAACGCTGGCCCGCATGCTTGACGTGCCCTTCGCTATTGCCGACGCCACCGCATTAACCGAAGCAGGCTATGTGGGCGAAGACGTTGAAAACATTTTACTTAAACTCATTCAATCAGCCGACCAAGACATTAAGCGAGCCGAAACCGGCATTATCTACATAGACGAGATAGACAAAATCGCTCGCAAAAGCGAAAACCCGTCAATCACCCGAGACGTCTCCGGCGAAGGCGTGCAACAAGCGTTGCTCAAAATTCTCGAAGGTGCCGTGGCCTCGGTGCCTCCCCAGGGTGGGCGCAAACACCCCCACCAAGAGTTCATGCAAATTGACACCACCAACATCTTGTTTATCTGCGGTGGTGCTTTTGCCGGGTTAGAGGATGTGGTGGAAGCACGGTTAGGGGGCAGCGGTGTGGGTTTCGGCGCCGATGTGCGGTCACCTGGCGAAAAAGACCTTGGAGGATTATTCGCTTCGGTGCGCCCCGAAGACCTCACCAAGTTTGGGTTAATTCCCGAGTTCATCGGCCGCCTCCCAGTGGTAGGCACGGTCAACCAACTCGAAACCGATGCCTTGATAAAAATATTGACTGAGCCACGTAACGCTTTAGTTAAGCAATACCAGCGCATCTTCGCTTTTGAAGACGTGACACTGACCTTCACCGAGGAAGCCCTAACGGCCATTGCCGAACAAGCACTAGAACGAGGTACTGGTGCCCGCGGGTTGCGGTCCATCTTGGAAGAAGTTCTGCTGGGCACCATGTACGAATTACCCGGCGGTAGCGACATTGAAGAAGTAGTGGTCGATGCAGACTGTGTGGCCGAACGCACCGCCCCTACGTTGATTAGCCGTGGGTCTTCGCCCAAACGCGCCGCTTCCTAACCTGTTTCGTGGACTACACCGCCGCACTGCGGTTTTTGGATCGCCACATAAATCTTGAGGCCACTGCCGGCCGCATCCACGGGTTAAGTCTTGAAGCCATGGAAGGCTTGATGCAATGCATGGGCGATCCGCAGCAAGACTTTCGGAGTATCCAGGTAACCGGCACCAATGGCAAAGGATCAGTTTCGGCTATCACGGCGTCGCTTTTGCAAGCAGCAGGTCTGCGGGTCGGGGTGTACGTCAGTCCCCACGTGGACACTATTCGAGAACGCCTACGCATCGATGGTGAAATGATCTCCGAAGAAGACTTCGGTGAACTGGTAGGTCAGGTGGAACTTTTTGCCCAAAGTGCTCCCATGCCACCTTCGTATTTTGAACTGCTTACCGCCGCAGCTTTTTTGTGGTTCGCTAACGAAGCGGTAGATGTGGCCATTGTGGAAGTTGGCTTGCTGGGTCGTTTCGACGCCACCAATGTTCTTAACGGCGAGGTAGCGGTGATTACCAACATCGGGCGAGACCACACCGATGGCCAAGAGGGGTGGCGGCGAGCCATAGCAGAAGAAAAAGCAGGGATTATTGAAGCACTACGACCGCTGGTGTTGGGTGAAACCTCGGTAGATGTGCTTGATTTGTTCGTGGCCGAAAATCCCGAACCATTACTTATGCAAGGCGAATCTTTTGGGGTCACCGCAACCAGCCCAGCGGTAGGGGGCCAAGCAGTGGACCTCTGGACCAAAGAAAGGACCCACGACGAAGTTTTCTTAGGGCTTTTTGGCGATCATCAAGCAGAAAATGCTGCTCTGGCCTTGGCTGCTGCTGAATCTTTTTTAGGGTCCGCCATGGATGGCGAAGTAGTGAGGGAAGGCTTGGCCGCCGTGGCTTTGCCGGGGCGACTTGAAGTTGCAGCGGCTCTTCCGCTGGTGATCCTTGACGGGGCCCACAACCCACCGGCCATGCGGGCCTTGGTGGCTTCGGTTCCTGAAGTGTTTGGGGGAGTGCGCCGCACCGTAGTGCTCGGGGTTTTAGGCCCGCGGGAACCTGCTGAGATAGTGGCCGAACTGACCGCTTTGCAACCCGAGTTGGTGATTTGTTGCACTGCTCCGTCGGAAAGAGCGATAGATGGCGAGGCGTTGGCTCGTTTGGTTTCGGCTCAAGGCATGGACGTTGAAGTGGTGGCCGACAGTCATGAGGCAGTTCGCCGGGCCTTAGTGTTAAGTGACGAAGACGATTTGGTATTGGTGACCGGCTCTTTTTATGTGCTGTCGTCGGCTCGACAGGTGCTGGCCGAAGAGGAATAATTGGTTGAATCGTTGTCGGGAAGCGGGCGATTGGTCGTAGCCTGACCGGATGGAAAAAACCTTTGTCATTTGTAAACCCGACGCTGTGGAACGCGGTTTGGTCGGGGAAATTATTAACCGTTTTGAGCGTAAAGGCTTGACGGTAGTAGCGGCAGAATTGCGTGCTTTGGACCACGACACGTTGGGTCGCCACTACGAAGAACATGCAGGAAAACCCTTCTTTGATGACTTGGTGACCTTCATGTCGCGGTCACCAGCCATGGTTTTGGTGCTTGAGGGTCCGGAAGATACTTACGCCGTGGTGCGCTCCATGATGGGTACCACCAACCCTTGTCAAGCAGCCCCTGGGACCATCCGAGGAGACTTTGGTTTGTTAATGACCGAAAACTTGGTGCATGGGTCAGACTCAAAGGCTTCCGCTGAACGAGAAATAGGCATTTTCTTCCCCAACTTGTAGAGAATTGGTGGGTGCATCACCATCTCCTCCCTTATTGTGGTCAACCGTGCGCCGAGAGTGGCAAAGCGTTAAAAAGCCGGTTACAGTTGCCAGTCAGATAGAGCAAAAGCTGTGCGGGAAAAAGCCGTACCGTCGCTCCAAAAATATTTGACGAAACGGACTGCGGCGCATGGCCTCACGACATCAACCAAAAAGTAGAGGGGCTCGGCTAGGGAGCCGCGATATTGCCGTTGATCTTGGCACAGCGAACACCGTTATTTACATACGCGGCGAAGGGGTAGTACTCGACGAACCCTCCGTGGCAGCTATCAACATTATGGACGGCACCCCACTAGCCGTGGGCGCCGAAGCCAAACGCATGATTGGCCGTACCCCCAGCCACATTCAAGCCACCAGGCCTTTAAAAGGCGGGGTAATCGCCGACTTCGAAGTATGTGAAAAAATGCTTCGTTACTTCATCCAAACGGTACATCAAAGCAAATGGTCAAAACCCCGCATGGTTATCTGTGTACCTTCCGGCGTTACCGGGGTAGAACGTCGAGCCGTACAAGAAGCTGCCGAATATGCCGGCGCCCGACCCCCGGCCTACATCATTGAAGAACCCATGGCCGCGGCCATCGGCGCTGGGTTACCCGTGGCCAAACCCACCGGATCAATGATTGTTGACATCGGCGGAGGTACCACCGAAGCCGCAGTCATCTCGCTCGGTGGGGTAGTGGCAACACAAACTTCCCGCATCGGGGGCGACGAACTCGACGAAGCCATTCGCCAGTATCTAAAAAAAGAATACGGAGTGGACGCCGGAGCACGCACCGTAGAAGAACTCAAAATAGGACTCGGGTCGGCGGTGCCATTGCTTGAAGAACAACGAGCAGAATTTCGCGGTCGCGACCTCGTAACCGGCCTGCCCCGCACCGTGGTCATCAGCACCAACGAGATTCGCGAAGCAATTGAAGAACCCGTAGCGGCCATCATTGACACGGTAAAGGCCACCCTCGACCAGACCCCGCCGGAACTTTCTGCCGACATTATGGAACGCGGTATAACCCTGGCCGGCGGCGGTTCGCTACTGGTGGGACTGCCCGAACGCCTCCGCTCCGAAACTGGCATGCCGGTATGGCTCGCCCCCGACCCACTGCTCTCCGTAGCAATCGGCGCTGGAATGGCCTTGGATCACCTCGATGCTTATGGCGACACCGTCTTCGGCGACGGAATGGAATAACCCATGGCGGCCCCCCGGCCTGCCGAACGGCCGCGCCACACGCTGCTGATAATCCTGGCCGCAGCACTGACCCTGCTCACTTTGCAGATACGCGGCGCTCAACCTCTTGATGCTTTCCAGCAAGGGGTGCGCGACATCATTAGCCCAGTGCGCACACTGGTAGACCGAGGCACCGACCCGCTGCAAAATGCTTGGTCGGGTATTTTTAATTACGGCTCGTTAGAAGCAGAAAATGAGCGCTTAGCCAACGAACTTGCAAGAGTCAGAGGGCTTGTGCTGAGCGACGAAGGAGACCGAGAACTTCTCGAACGCTTACTGGGTGAAATCGACATTGCTTACACCGACCTCGACACCGTTATCGCTCGTATCTTGGGCACGCCACCCGGCAACTTCGGCACCCACCTCATAGAAATAGACAAGGGCAGTGACGATGGCCTCCAAGAAGGCCAAGCAGTGGTAACCGGAGCCGGTTTGGTGGGGCGCCTCACCCAAGTAGACCGAGAACGTTCTGTAGTAATTTTGGCCACGCACCCGGATTTTTCCGTCGGCGTACGCTTGGTTGAATCACAAGATGAAGGACTGGCCAGTGGCACCGGTGGTCATGAACTTCGCATAGAGGCCGGAGTGCGCCTTGACGCAGTGATCGCCCTCAACGAGGTAGTAGTAACCGCCGGCGGAAGAAGCCGTTTTCCCGCTGACATTCCTGTTGGGCGAGTTACCGTCCCTGATAACTACGCCGAATATGAGCGTTCAATCCGAGTCGAGTTAGCGGCCAGTTTAGAGAATCTAAGTTTTCTTAATGTGGTCATCAACACTGGCGAAGATAACTAATGACTACCCGTCTGCGCTTCACCCTAATTTTGTTAACCGCCGGGTTGCTGCAAGCCACCGTGCTGGCTGAGTTTCGCTTTCTGGGGGTATCGGTAGAACTCTTGTTGCTGGTCACCGTCTTAGTGGCTTTTCATGGGGGCCCCGAACGAGGTGCCTGGGTGGGCTTGGCGGCCAGCCTTATTCAAGATGCCCTTACCGGAGCCCCTTTTGGTATACACGCCCTGATCTACGCCCCGCTCGCTCTTGGAGTTAGCAGCCTCGAAGACCGCACGGTCGGGGCAAGCTCGGCCCTAAACGGGTTAGGACTGGCGCTGGTAGTGGCCTCAGGAAGTGTCCTAGTATCCATAGCGGGGCTTCTCTTTGGCCAAATAGCGATACCGCTTGAGACACTGGGCGAACGGGCCCTAGTGGCTGGCTTTCTGACTGCCCTAATAGCCAAACCAGTTAACGAAGTCATTCGCTGGTCGGTCGACGGAGTTGTCGCCGGGGAAATTGAACTCCGCAACCCCCAGAACATCTAATGGATACCAACAGTCGCTACCGTATGCGCATGCTGGCCGTCGTGGCCTTTTCGCTCTTTGCGGCGCTCACCGCTCGACTTTGGTTTTTGCAGGTCTTGACCGGAGAAGAAGCAGCGGCGGTGGCCCAAACAAATATTTTACGAGAAATACGAGTGCCCGCCCTCCGCGGTCGCATCGTTGATGTAGAAGGGCGCACCTTGGTTGGAAACCGCCTTACCACCATGGTGACCATTAATCGTCGCTCACTGGCCGACGCCGATCTGACCAGTGAACAACGTCAAACCATGTTGACAGAAATAGCGCAAGAGGTAAACAGCTCAGGACTCTTGCTTAAGGTCATCGATATCGAACGCTCACTAAGTGACCCCTCGTTCGGCAGTTACGACGACGTGCCCATAGCGATAGATGTCGACGAAGAACTCTTGATTTATTTTGGTGAACGACCCGAAACATTCCCCGGAGTAAAGGTGGTCGATAGTACGGTCCGGGCCTACCTTTATGGTGATCTGGCCAGTCATATTTTGGGGTGGGTAGGGCCCATAAACGACGGCGAGCATTCCAGCCGAAGACCTCCAGAAAACAAGGCCTACAGTCTTCGCGATGAAATAGGCAAAGCCGGTATTGAACTGATGTTCGAAAACGACTTACGGGGGGTAGCAGGCCGGCGCATCGTAGAAGTAGACCGTCTCGGGCAGATAGTTCGAGAACGAGAAGAACTCTTCATCGCTCCCATTCCTGGTGACGATGTGCGCCTCACCCTAGATATAGATGTGCAGTACTTGGTAGAAAGTGAGTTGGAACGAACAATTTTTGCGCAACGCTTAGTGACTCCAATCAAAGAAGAAGACGCCGAAGAAGACCCCCCAGAGTTTGAAGTACCAGGGGGAGCGGTGGTAATCCTCAACCCCACCAACGGCGATGTGGTGGCTATGGCCTCTTACCCCACCTTTGATCCCAACGAATCCATCGGGGGGTTTAGCCGGGACCAGTGGGCGGCCCTCAACGACCCTCTTAACGACCTGCCCATGTTTAACCGGGCCATTCAAGGCGAATACGCCCCCGGGTCTACCTTTAAACTCTTCACCGCCCACGCCGCATGGCACGAAGAAGTCTTTGGCGTGGGCATGGTGAAGCCCGCAGACGAACCATGGGATGACCCCGGCTACTACCGCCTGAAAAGTTGCGTCGGGGACACCAACGATTCGGCCTCGGCCGGAGGCTGCATGTTTCGCAACGCAGGGTCCGTCCCCTACCCACAAGTAGATTTAGTGCGCGCCTTTACCGTGTCGAGCGATGTGTACTTTTACATCATTGGCGAATCTATTTACATCAACGCTCAACACAACGAAACAGCTATACAAGACACGGCAGAAGAATACGGCATGGGCTTCGAAACCGGAATCGCCTTGCCCTTTGAACAAGACGGGTTTTTGCCCACTCCAGACAAACGCCAAGATCGCCACGACGCCAATCCGGTAGCTTTCCCTAGTGCCCGCTGGTACCCCGGAGACAACGTAAACACCGCCATCGGTCAAGGTGGCGTTTTGGTGACCCCCCTGCAGTTGGCCAACGCTTACGCCGCTTTTGCCAATAACGGCACCCTCTGGTCGCCCAACATTGCGGCAGAGGTCGCTACCCAAGAAGGCGACTCCATACGAACCTTTGGCCCACGAGCCATGGCCAGCGTCGAGATAGACCCGGAGTTTCGTGTGCGAGCCCTCGCCGGGCTAACCGGGGTAACCAGCGACGAAGACGGCACTGCGTACGACGCCTTTAACGGTCGCTCTACCGGGGGAACCTATTTTCCCTTAGAAGAGTTTCCGGTAGCGGCAAAAACCGGGACCGCCGAAGTGCGAGGCAAAGCCGACACCTCACTCTTTGCCGCCTTCGGGCCAGCCGAAAACCCGTCGTTTTCCATCGTGGCCATTTTGGAAGAAGCAGGCTTTGGTAGCCGTGTGGCCGCCCCCTTAGTTTCACGGATCCTCAATCAACTGCTCACCGATGCCGTAGCCGAAGCGCCATCGGCCGCCGAAAGCTATGCCCAAGCGGCGGCGCTTCCGCTGTGTTTGAGCTGGCAAGAATGGATGACCGGCGATCGTCTCTCACAACTTGAAGGGTCACGCTCTGCCGCTGACACCGAAACGGGTCCAGTGATTGAGGCCGATGGGAAAGTACGAGTACGCGGCATGCTCATTGAATGCCGAGTGCTGCTGGCGGACTACGGCTTCCTGGCCGGAGGATCCTCATGACCAACCCCCGATTGCCGCAAGAAAGTCGACCAACCTTATTGCGACACGTTGACTACTTGCTGCCGATCTTTGCCGCTCTTATCTCTGCCGTAGGAGTAGCCATGGTTTACTCCGCCACTCGAGGACCGGCTACCGAACTTCTACCCGCCCAAACCCGCTACCTCGAACGACACCTCACTTTTGTGCTCATCGGGTTGCTTGCCATGTTTGTTACGGCACTGATAGGCCACCGGTTTGCCCAACGTATGGCAGTAGCTCTCTACGGTGGGATGCTGGTTCTTTTAATGGCAGTTTTGGTAGCGGGCGTAGAGGTCAAAGGGGCCCGCGCTTGGTTTCAATTTGCGGGCTACCAACTGCAGCCCTCAGAATTCGGCAAACCGATAATCATCGTGGTGTTGGCCGCTTGGTTTGGCTCGGTAGAAACCGTCAATATCCAGCGACTAGTAGCCGGGCTTGCCATGGTGGCTCTACCAACCCTCATTATTTTGAAACAACCCGACCTAGGAACGGTGCTGGTTTATGGAGCTATAACGGCCGGGATGACCATGGTGGCGGGGGTAAAAGGTCGCCACCTATTTATTTTGGCGCTTCTGGCCGTGACCGGAACCGTAGTGGTGTTGCAATCAGATCGTTTAGCGAGTTACCAAGTGGACCGTCTACTGGTTTTCATAGACGGCGAATCAAACTCAGGCGCCCGTTACAACTTAGAACAAGCACAAATCGCCATCGGCAACGGAGGCCTCACCGGAAAAGGCCTATTTCAAGGGACGCAAAACAACTCCAACCTGGTACCGGAACAACAAACCGACTTTATTTTTACGGTGATCGGCGAAGAAACCGGCTTCGTGGGCAGCGTGGCCGTGTTGGGCCTTATGGCTTTGCTCCTGGTGCGCATCTGGCGTATTGGGCAAATCGCCGACGACCGCTTCGGATTATTACTTTCGGCCGGGGTGTTCTCAATGATCCTGTTTCAAATTTTTCAAAGCGTGGGCATGGCTATCGGCATTATGCCCATTACTGGGATTCCCTTACCACTGGTGAGTTACGGCGGGTCATCGGTACTCAGCACCTTTTTGGCTCTCGGGCTCGTACAAAGTGTGCACATGCGTCGCCACGACTACCGTTATTCCAGCACTTTCTAAACCAGAACGGTCAATAACTGGCACCCCCACGGGCGCTCCTGCGGTAGTATGAGTACCTTATGCCCTCCCTATGGCCACAACTTGAGGTTCTTTTGGACCAGGTGCAAAAGCCGGCCCGCTACATCGGTTGCGAAGACGGTGCCGTAACCCCCAAACACCGTCCCGACAAAGCAGCGTGGTTGCTGATCTACCCCGATACCTACGAAGTTGGCCTGCCTAATCAAGGGTTACAAATACTTTACGAAATCCTGAACGAACGCCCCGACGCAGTGGCGGAACGTTCCTATGCCCCTTGGACCGATATGGCCGGGGTTCTCCGCAACAATCGACTGCCGCTCTTTTCGGTAGATACCCACCGCCCAGCTGCCGATTTCGATGTGTTGGCTTTCAACCTTTCGGCCGAGTTGGTGTACACCAATCTTTTAGAATGCTTAGATCTGGCCGGGGTGCCCATTCGCTCCGCAGACCGGCGACCCGAAGACCCTCTAGTGATAGTGGGCGGGCACTGCACCTACAACCCAGAACCCATTGCGGATTTCATAGATGCCGCAGTGCTTGGAGACGGCGAAGAAGTAGTTTCCGAAATTACCGAAGTGGTGACCGGCTGGAAAGCTTCCGGCCGCACCTCGCGAGAAGGAGCGCTACGCGCTCTGGCCGGCATAGAAGGGGTGTACGTGCCGGCGGCTTACACAGTTTCTTACGACGGGCAAGCCATTTCGGGCGTTGAATCTCGCTGGCCCGAGGCCCCCGAAGTAGTCGAAAAACGCACGGTGGCCGACCTCGCTGATTGGCCATACCCCAAAAATCAACTGGTTCCGCTCACCGAAGTAGTCCACGATCGTTTAAACGTTGAAGTGTTTCGCGGCTGCACCCGAGGATGCCGCTTCTGCCAAGCTGGCATGATCACCCGGCCGGTACGCGAACGTCCGGCCGACCAAGTACGAACCATGATCACCAACGGTTTGCAACGCACTGGGTACGACGAAGTGGCGTTGACCTCGCTCAGCACCGCAGACTTCAGCGGCATCGAAGAAGTGGTAGCGGCCACCGTGAACGACGCAGACTGTGGGCAAGTCTCGGTATCGCTGCCCAGCCTCCGAGTCGACGCCTTTACGGTAGGTATCGCTGCAGAATTGCAACGGGCTCGCCGTACCGGTTTGACCTTCGCCCCCGAAGCGGGCTCTTGGCGCATGCGTCAGGTCATAAACAAGTTGATCAGCGAAGACGACCTTTACCATGCGGTGGAATCTGCCTACTCGCAAGGCTGGCGGCGCATGAAATTATATTTCTTAACCGGGCTACCAACTGAAACCGACGAAGACACGTTGGCCATCATGGACATGGCGAGAAAATGTGTGGAGATGGGCAAGACTCATCAACGGAGCCCCTCGGTAACGGTTTCTATTGGCGGTTTCGTGCCGAAACCCTTTACTCCATTTCAATGGTTCGGGCAAAACACCGAAGAGGAACTTCGCCGCAAAATATATTTGTTACGCGATGACGCCAAAAAGTCACGCAACGTTCAAATGAAATGGCATGACTCGCGAGCCACCGTGGTGGAAGGGCTCATGAGTCGCGGCGACCGACGCTTAGGGCCAGTCATCGAAGACGTATGGCGAGCCGGGGGAGTGTTTCAAGAGTGGAGCGAACACTTCGATATTTCTTTATGGACCGAAGCCTTAGAACGACACGGGTTATCTTTTGAAGGGTACGTTTACCGGCACCGCACCGAAGACGAAATAATGCCCTGGGATCACCTTTCGGCCGGACTTCACAAAGACTTCTTGTGGCAAGAATGGCGAGACGCCCTCAACGAAGTAGGCCTCGAAGATTGCCGCTGGACCCCCTGCTATGACTGCGGCGCTTGCACCGGATACGGCATCGAACACGTAGTGGCCTCCGCCGTGCCTCCGGCCGGAGGCAGTCAAGGCACCGGCCAACCCAGCAACGGGGGAGCAGTACCGGTGCAACTCTCCGGCCTGAAATCATGACTCGGGTACGGGTACGTTTTTCAAAATTAGGAAAAATACGTTTCACCAGCCATCGTGACGTGGCCCGCATTTGGGAACGCACCCTCCGAAAAGCCAAAATCGAAGTGAGCTACAGCGAAGGATTTTCGCCGCGGCCCAAACTTTCTTTCGGCCTTGCCCTATCTAACGGTCACGAGTCATTTGCCGAATACCTCGAAATCGAGTTAGCAGCCGACGACGAACTCACCCCAGAAGGCGCAGAAAAAATTAAAGAACAACTAAATGCTACACTGCCTGTTGGCCTTGAAGTACAAGCAATCGCGGTCGCCAGCCGTAAAGACGAATCGCTACAGCAAGCCGTTCGCTCCTGTACTTGGCGCTTTGACATTGACGATCTTGATATTTCGGGCGCTCAAGACTGGGTCGACTCGGTACTAGGGGCTGAAGAAATTGTGGTGGAAAGAGAACGTAAAGGCAAAGTAGTCGTGGAAGACCTCCGCCAGCAGATACTCTTTATACAAGTCGTCGAGGCTACGGATCACGGAGTAAGGCTTTTAGCTGAACTCGGTACCCAACCTCGAGCACTTCGACCGACAGAGTTTCTGGCGGTCTCCGATCCGCCGCTAAAGGCACGGTACGTGTGCAGAATGAATCAATGGATGTTGCAGGGCGACGAACGCGTCGAACCGCTGTCGGTAAACGCCGGCCCTGCCCCGTTCGCCACCTTGGCGGACGTGACGAGAAGGGAATCAACCAATGTCCGAACCAACGGACGCGCCTGCTCAGACGGGCCACATCAACCAGGGGTCAGCTGACTCCGTAGATAAGCCAAAGGTCGGCGATAGCCGTCCCGCCCCAACCGATCAGCCGCAAGTCGGTGACAGCCGGCCTGCGCCAGAAAATAATACTGAGGCAAATGGGCAACCAAAAAACGAGGGCAGCCGCAAACGTCGGCGCCGTCGCGGGGGCCGCAATAAAGGCCGCAGCGGGGGAGGGTCGTCGCAAAACGGCAACAACCCGGTCGAAGCGGTCACCAACGACGGCCCGATAGAACTTGATGCAGAAACTCTTAAACGCCGCCGCGGTCGCGAACGGCGAGGTAAGCCCATCGGTCGCTACACCATGTGTGTCAGCGTGTCTGGGGCCAACACCCAAGTAGCGGTATTAGAAGGCCGGGTGCTTATCGAGCACTACTTGTCTCGCCCCTCCGACGACGTAGCCGAAATACACGGCAACGTGTATCTGGGCAAAGTACAAAACGTACTTCCGGGCATGGAAGCAGCATTCGTAGATATCGGCACCCCAAAAAATGCTGTGCTTTATCGAGGCGACTTGCAGTTTGATCCCAAAGATGTGGGTGGAAAAAGCCGCCCCCGTATTGAACAAGTATTAAACGCTAAACAAGTCATCGTATGTCAGGTTTCTAAAAACCCCATCGCCCACAAAGGGGCGCGCCTCACCCAAGAGGTTTCGCTTCCCGGGCGTTTTGTAGTTCTGGTGCCCAACAGCAGCACCTACGGCATTTCTAAACGACTGCCAGAAACCGAACGCAAACGTTTGCGCCGCATTTTGGATCGAGTAAAACCAGAACAACACGGCATCATCGTGCGCACCGCAGCCGAAAACATTACCGACGAAGAACTCGAGCGTGATGTCAGTCGTCTGGTGCAACAATGGGACGACATCGAAGATTTGGCTAAAAAATCCAACGCACCGACTCTGTTGTACCGCGAACCTGAATTGGCCTTCCGTTTTATCCGTGAAGAGTTCAACAAAGACTTCCGCTCGGTGCTTATTGATGATCAGGAAATGTACGAACGAGTACGAACCTACGTCGAAGGGGTGAACCCGGCCTTGGTTGATCGCATCCAGTTCTACGATCCCCAGAACGAAAACTTGCCATTATTCGAACGCCAACACATACACGAACAACTGCGCAAAGCCTTAGATCGTAAAGTTTGGTTGCCTTCTGGGGGTTCACTAATTATTGAACACACCGAAGCACTTACGGTGATCGACGTCAACACCGGAAAAAACGTGGGCAAATCAAGCCTGGAAGAAACCGTTTTCCGCAACAACCTCGAAGCAGCCGAAGAAGTAGCGCAGCAACTTCGTTTACGAGACATCGGCGGCATCATCGTTATTGACTTTGTCGATATGGAAGTTCGCTCCAACCGAGAAGCAGTAGCCACCACCCTGCGTGACGCCTTGTCTCGAGATAAAACCCGCAACCAGGTATTCGATATTTCTGAACTGGGTTTAGTCGAGATGACCCGCAAACGCATCGGCGAAGGATTGTTGGAAGCTTTCACCACGGCCTGCCAAGATTGCGAAGGCCGCGGCCACCTTTTAGACGAAAACTTGTTGGGTTCCGGCACAAAGGGTGCCCGATGACCGCAAAAAGCAAAAAAATTACGTCCACCACTGTGGTGGCGACGGGATATAAAAAGGATAGTCTGGAGCCACTATGTATGCAGTAATCGCCACAGGCGGAAAGCAATATCGAGTCGAAGAAGGCCAACGAGTTGTGGTAGAGCGCCTCGGGGACTTAGGTACCGACGTTGAACTCACCCCAATCATGGTGGTGGACGGCGACGATACTTTGGCCACCCCAGATGCTTTGGCCAGCGCTAAAGTCACCGCCCGCATTGTGGGCGATGCTTCCGGCCCTAAGATTCGTGGCTTTACCTACAAGAACAAAAGCAACCAGCGTCGCCGCTGGGGGCATCGTCAGCACTTGGCTGAAATCGAAATCACCGCAATCACAAGGGGTTAAGAGATGTCAAAGACCAAAGGTGGCGGTTCAACCCGCAACGGCCGGGACTCCAACGCACAACGCTTGGGCGTCAAGGTTTACGACGGTGGTGAAGTAACCGCTGGATCAATCATCGTGCGCCAACGAGGCACCAAGTTTCACCCCGGCAGCAACGTCGGTCGCGGCAAGGACGACACCTTGTTTGCCACCGCTGACGGAGTAGTAAAATTTGGTCGCCGTGGCGGCCGCAAACTGGTCGACATTCTGGTTGACTAGCCATGCAGGCTTACTAGCCAGCAAAAAAAGAACGAGAGAAAAAGCCCTGGCTTCGGTCAGGGCTTTTTCAGTTACTGGCACTGGCCAAGGCTCACCGTTGAAACCAAGAGAACCTGAAATAACGGGACCAGCGGCAGCAGACCAAGAGTAGGATTACCGGCATGTCTCAGTTTGTCGATGAATGCGGTCTCAACCTCCAAGCGGGCGACGGGGGAGCGGGCTCGGTCTCTTTCCGTCGAGAAGCACACGTACCTTTAGGCGGCCCCGATGGCGGCGACGGCGGCGACGGCGGAACCATATGGCTCGAAGCCGACCACAACGTGGCTTCCCTTTTAGCTTTTCGCGACCATCCGCATCGGCGAGCAAAAAGCGGCACCCACGGTTCGGGGCAAAAAAGACACGGTAAAAATTCTGAAGACCTGATAATCAAAGTGCCAGAAGGTACCACGGTTTACGATCTGTACACCCGAGAAGTGCTCTGTGACCTAGTAAGCAGCGGAGACCGTTGGAAAGCGGTACGGGCCGGGCGAGGCGGTAAAGGAAACGCCAAGTTTCTCAGCAACCGCCGTCGGGCCCCAACGTTTGCCGAACAAGGGGAAGATGGTGAAGAACGCTGGCTAACCCTAGAACTAAAACTCTTGGCCGATGTGGCATTAGTGGGTTTTCCCAACGTAGGAAAAAGCACGCTAATTGCCCGCGTTTCAGCGGCCCGCCCCCGTATCGCCGATTACCCCTTCACCACCCTCGAACCCAACCTGGGTGTGGTTCGTCCCCCCGGGCGTGCCGATTTCGTTATCGCCGACATCCCTGGGCTTATCGAAGGAGCCAGTGACGGCAAAGGTTTGGGCTACCGCTTCTTACGCCACATCGAACGAGCCCGTGTCCTCCTCATCATGTTGGACCTGGCCCCCGGAGCGTTGCACACCCCGGCTGAACAACTCAGAATCCTTGAACAAGAACTTGGCGCCTATCGCCCAGAACTTTTAACTCGGCCCCGCCTCGTGGTGGGGTCACGGTCAGACGTAGCCGGAGAAGTTGGGTTTTCTGGTGACCGGCTTTCGGCTTTTACCGGTGAAGGGCTCGACACCTTGCTGCACCGTTTGGCAGATTTGGTTGAACAAGCGCGCAGTTCGCTTCCTCAGCGCCCACCAAAAGTCGTGCACCGCCCCGCCCCCGAAGATGTGGTGGTGGCTCGGGCCGAAGATGGCATGTGGGAAGTGTTTGACCGAGACGTGGCCCGCACCGTGAACCTTAACGACCTCACCAACGCAGACGCCCTGCACTACATTCATGACAAACTAAAATCTATGGGGGTTGATCGAGCGCTCGCTCGTGCCGGCGTAAAAGACGGCGAAAAGGTACGTATCGGGCGCTTAGAATTTCACTATGACCGAGGCTGAGAATGTCAACACCGCACAAAAAACCGTGGTGGTTAAAGTTGGCACGTCCTCAATTACCACCGATGACGGAACGATTGATCAACACCGAGTAAACGCCCTCTGCGACGAAGTAGCAGCACTCAAAGCCGCCGACCATCAAGTGGTAGTAGTTACCTCGGGCGCCATCGCCGCCGGGCTTCCCGCTCTTGGTTTAGGCGGAGCGGCACGCCCCAAAGACGCCCAAACACTGCAAGCAGTTTCAGCAGTCGGCCAAGGGAAACTAATCGGCACCTACCAAAGCGCACTCAGTCGCCACGGTTTGTTGGCCGGCCAAGTTCTCTTAACCCCCTTGGATTTCTTTCTACGGGCCCAGTACCTGCACGCACGATCAACCCTGACCCGCCTGTTAGAACTGGGCGCCGTACCGATCGTCAACGAAAACGATGCGGTAGCCGATGATGAAATTCGTTGGGGCGACAACGACAGAATTGCGGCCCTAGTAGCGCACCTGGTGGACGCTGATTTATTGGTACTGCTCACCGACATTGAAGGAGTGCTCTCCGCAGACCCCAAACTCAACCCCCAAGCCTCGCTCATAGAAGAAATTGTTGAAGTAGACCACGACCTTGAACAACTGGCCGGCGGCAGCGGCTCACTGCACGGAAGCGGCGGTATGGCCTCAAAACTGGCTGCGGCAAAAATAGCGTCCTGGTCTGGAGTGCGTACGGTCATCGCTCATGCCCACCGCCCCCAAGTGCTGGCCGACGCCTTAGCGGCAAAAACCGGGATCGGTACCACCGTGCACGCTCGCCCCAACCGCCTCGGATCCCGGCGCCTGTGGATCGCTTTTGCCGTGGGGTCTTCCGGCCGCATCACCGTAGATGCCGGGGCCCGCAAAGTTTTAGAAGAACGCCGGGTCTCTTTGCTGCCGGCAGGAGTAACCGGGGTCGAGGGCGACTTCGAAATTGGTCAAGCCGTAGAAATAGTCGACGAAAATCAAATAGTTTTCGCCAAAGGTTTAGTGCGCCAAAATGCGGCCACCTTGCGGGACACCAAGGGGACACGAAGCACCGACTTGAACGCCGGGGTTTCACCAGAAGTAATACACGCCGACGATTTAGTAGTTTTACCTAACTAGCTTCGCCAGATACGGCGCCGCACCGGACCAAGAATTAAATGGGCTTCGGCTACCCCAGTGCGTTGAGCCGTCACCGTGTAAAGCAAACCAGTGAAGCCCACAATCAGCGGGGCAGCCAGCAAAGCAGGCAAATCAAGGAGCCAAAACTTTAACCCGGCGGCCACCAGAAAAGCTAAAGCAGCGGCCGGCGCTAACCGCATAAAGATGAGCGAAACAGCCGGCAAAGCAGGCAACGACCTCCGTAGCAAACGAATCAAAAAAATCGCTTCAACAAAAGACGCCACCGCAGAGCCCAAAGCCAGGCCCACCGCCCCAAGATGCGGGCCAGCAGACTGGTTGCTTACAAAAGCGCCTCCCATGATGGCGTAGTTGTCGAGCGGGAACATCAAAGCCAAACCAATGACCGCAGAAACGCCTACCCGAATGCCAGCAATGCGCGCCGGGCCCGCGGTATTCCCCAAGGCATAACAAGTGTTTTGTAACTGGCGTGAAATGGCAATAGCGGGTAAGCCCAAAGAATAAGCCCCCAAAACCAACCAAACCAAGCGAGCGTCATCGGCCGAAAATGCTCCCCAACCAAACAAAGCGTTAACAATCTGCTCGCCCACACTGAGGTACGCCACCGCACTAAATACAACAAAAAATGAGGTGCGGCGTAACGATGTACCTACTCGAGAAATAAGAACAGATTGATCTTCGGTCCGCGACATTTCTGGCAACTCAGCGGCCGCCACGCTCATGGCGAACAGGCTTATCGGCAACAGGTAAAGCACTTGAGCAGACATCAAAGCAGCCAACGCCCCGGTAGCCAAAAAAGACGCCAAAACAAGATCAAGGTAAGCAGATAATTGCACCACCCCGCGACCAGCGACCGCCGGCAAAAAACGCCGACGAACTTCGGCCACCCCAGGTAAGCGATGCTGCAAGGTGGGGCGCAACCCCGGCAACAACTTGCGCACCGCTATTGCCTGCACCCCAAATTGTAAGAGGCCGCCTACCACCAATCCCCAAGCAACCCCAGTGGCTGCATCAACGGGGTCCCATCCGCCGAATAAAGCGGCCACCAACACGGCAATTTGTGCAACGTTCCAAAGTACCGGAGCGACATAAGACAAAAAGAACTGACGATGGCTGTTTAACACCCCAAGGCACCACGCCGAAACCACCAAGATCCCCGCCCCAGCAGTGGTAATGCGCATGAGGTCAACGGTTAACTCAAAACGTTGACCAGAAAACCCCGGGGTCAACAAAGCAGTCAAAGGCCGAGCAGCAAAAATGGCTATCACGGCAAAAACCCCAGCGAGTGCAGCCAATAAACCAGCCACCGCACCGGCCACCCGGGCTGCCTCTTCTTCTTTATCCTCACTTAGTAAGCGGCTATAGACAGGGATAAAAGAGGCAGAGAGAGAGCCCTCGCCTAAAAGATTTTGCAAAATATTGGGGATCCGTAAAGCCGCCGCAAAGGCATCGGCCGCCGGGCCCAAAGCCAAAACAGAACGCAGTAAAGATTCGCGCACTAAACCCGCTAAACGAGATAAAAAAATGCCCGCCGCCACAGCGGAGGCCCCACGAGGGACACCCGAAGTTGATCGAGGTGAAGGAGTCGCAGAGGAAGGCACAGGTGGCAGGTTAGTACTTGGCGGGCACCGGTAGTTGCCGATGCGCAGCGATAGTCTGAACCAATGACCACCGTTGCAACCCCGGTAGCTGACTTGGCACAAAAGGTAAAAGCTGCCGCCCCCCACGTAGCGGCACTCACCACCGACAAAAAAAACCAAGCACTCCGCTTAGTTGCTCAAGAATTACTCACAGCCACCGAAGAAATTTTATTGGCCAACGCAGAAGACATCGCTCGGGTAGAGGCCGAAGGAGTAACGGCAACGGTGATTGACCGTTTGCGTTTAACCCCTGAAAAAATTGCTGCCATGGCTCAAGGGCTTGAGCAAGTAGCTGACTTGGCTGACCCGGTGGGGGAAATTACCGCCCAATGGACACGCCCCAGTGGCTTATCTTTCACCAAAATAAGGGTTCCGCTCGGCGTAGTTGGAGTTATCTACGAGAACCGCCCCAACGTGACCAGCGATGCCTTTGGTTTATGTTTCAAAGCCGGCAACGCAGCATTTTTGCGCGGTTCGTCCGGAGCTTTTGCCTCCAACATGGCATTGGCTAAAGTTATTCGCCGCTCCCTGCAGCACGCCGGAATCACCCCCGACGCCATGGTATTGGTCGAAGAAACAAGCCGCCAAGCAGCAGTTACTTTTATGCAGCAACGGGGAACCATCGACTGCCTCATACCCCGAGGCGGGCCTTCGCTTATTCAATCTATTTTGGACCATGCCACCGTTCCCTACGTTATTGACGGCGACGGCAACTGCCATATCTACGTTGACCAAGACGCCGACCTGACTATGGCGGCGAAAATTCTTGTGAATGCCAAAATGCAGCGACCATCCGTGTGTAACGCCGCCGAAAGCCTGGTGGTGCACCAAAAAGTTGCCGAGCAGTTTCTGCCTCAAGTTGCGCAAGCGCTGGTTGGGGTAACGCTGGTCGGCGATGCCGCTGCGCGAAAGATTTTGCCCAGCGTCGGCCCGGCCACTGAAGAGGACTTTGCCAAGGAATTTTTAGATCTCAAAATTTCTATAAAAATAGTCGACGACCTATCGGCAGCTATTACGCATATAAACACTTATGGGACGGGCCACAGCGAAGCCATCGTCACTGCCGACCAAGCAGCCGCCGACCGATTTACTCAAGAAGTAGATGCGGCGGCCGTGGTAGTGAACGCATCAACACGATTCGTGGACGGCGAAGAGTTCGGCTTCGGCGCAGAAATCGGTATCAGCACCCAAAAGCTTCACGCCCGTGGGCCCATGGGGCTTCCCCAACTAACCACCGAAAAGTACGTAATTCAAGGAACCGGACAAACCCGTTCTTAACGGTGGCCAATAGTAAGCCCGGCCGGCTTGTTAGATACGCTGCGTGCTATGGATAACCGATTTGAAGATGTCGCTGGGGTGCGTGGTGCCCTCGCAGAAGCCAACTATTTAGCCGACGATGGCATAGCCGGAATCGTCTACTTAGCCGACCGCCTCGGGAAACCAATTTTGGTTGAAGGCCCCGCCGGCACGGGGAAAACCCAGTTAGCGAAAAGCGTGGCCGAAATGATTGGGGCACGGTTAATTCGTCTGCAATGCTACGAAGGCCTCGACGAGTCAAAAGCGCTCTACGAATGGAACTACAAAAAGCAATTGCTGCGTATTCAAACCGAAGGCGGTAGCAGTAACTGGGACGAGATCGAAGACGACTTGTTCTCAGAAGAGTTTTTGCTCACTCGCCCGCTGTTGGAAGCCATCCGGGCCGAAGACCCCGTAGTTTTGCTTATTGACGAAGTAGATCGAGTAGAGGTCGAAACAGAAGCCTTGCTGTTAGAAATACTCTCCGAATACCAAGTCTCTATACCGGAACTCGGCACGGTGCAGGCCCGACAAATACCATTGGTTTTCTTAACCTCTAACGCCACCCGCGAACTCTCGGAAGCCTTAAAGCGCCGCTGCCTGTTCCTCTACATCGATTACCCCGACCTTGAACGAGAACGAGAAATCGTTTTGAACAAAGTGCCGGGAATCGATGAAAACTTAGCCGACCAAGTAGCACGCATCGTGCGCTCCATACGTCAACTGGACTTAAAAAAATCTCCCTCGGTTTCGGAAACCATTGACTGGGCCCGCACCCTAGTGCTGCTCGGCATTGACAAAGTAGATGCCCAGACGGCTACCGAAACAGTCAACATTTTGCTTAAATACCGCACCGATATTGACAAAGCCGTTAAAGAATTTTCTGAAGCCCCCGACGGGCTCGACGAAACCGAAAGCTAAAACCCGCCGTGGCTTTAGCCGACACCCCGGTTGACACCCCGCTGCTGGACCTTCTGGGGGGTTTCATCGTGGAACTCCGGGCGGCTGGCTTGCCGGTTAGTTTGACCGAAAACCTTGACGCTATGGAAGCGGTCACCCACATACCCATAGAGGACCGAGAAGCATTCAAATACGCACTCGGTGCCACCTTGGTAAAAAATTATGCCCACTGGAAAGCTTTCGAAATAGTTTTTGAAGTTTATTTCACCTTGCGTGGCCCAGAATACGAGTTGGTCGGTGACGGCGAAGGCAGCGATGGCGACCCAGATGGTGAACAAAGTTCACTCCCCGGAGAGGGTCAAGCCCAAGGCGGTGGGGGGGGAGGGCAATCTCTCACCCCTGAACAACTGGCCGAAATGCTTTTTAAAGCCCTCATGAACGGCGACGGTGCCATGATGACCGCCCTGGCTCGCCAAGCCGTAAAAAGGTTCGCCGGAATGGAACCCGGGAGGCCCGTGGGAGGCACGTACTACCTGTACCGCACGCTAAGAAACCTTGAACTTGATTCCATGTTGGATCGGCTTATGGAGTCTGCGCAAGACCAAGCACCGCAACCCTTGACCAAGTTTGAAGAACGCTTAGAGCGCGACGAGTTTGCCGGCCGCATTGAAAAGCTTAAAGCAGAAGTAGAAGCAGAAATTCGCCGGCGCCTGGTGGCCGACCGCGGGGTAGAAGCAATGGCACGCACCCTGCGTAAACCATTACCCGAAGACGTGGACTTCATGCACGCTTCACGCGAAGAAATGGCTGACCTGCGCAAAGCTATTTACCCCCTGACCCGCAAATTGGCAGTGCGCTTAGCGCGTAAGCGTCGCCACGGGCGCAAAGGAGCCTTGGACTTTCGCAACACCATTCGTCACTCCCTAAGTTACGGAGGGGTGCCCGCCGAACCAAAGTTTCGTTTTCCCCGGCCGGCCAAACCAGAAATGATGGTCATCGCCGACATTTCAGGCTCGGTAGCTTCCTTCGCCCGTTTCACCTTGCACCTGGTGTATGCCATAAGCAACCAATTCTCCAAAGTCCGGTCGTTCGTTTTCATCGACGGGCTAGACGAAGTAACCAAATTCTTTGAAGGCACCGAAGACATCGGTCAAGCGGTGCATCGGGTAAATACCGAAGCTGACGTGGTGTGGGTAGATGGGCATTCAGATTATGGGCATGCTTTTGATGTGTTTTGGGAACGTTTCGGTAAAGACGTAGGGCCAAAAACAACGGTGTTGATTTTGGGTGATGCCCGCAATAACTACCATGCATCGCAATCTTGGATCATAAAAGAAATGCGGCACAAAGCCCGCAAAGTATTTTGGTTAAACCCCGAACCGCGGGCCTACTGGGACACCGGTGACTCCATCGTGGGCGAATACGCTACCCACGCTGACGGCTGCTACGAAGTACGCAACCTGCGGCAATTAGAAAGCTTTGTAGAGAAACTAATTTAGGTTCAAGCTTCGCGGTGCCCGTTACGAAGCAACTCGGCCAGGCGGAAAGCTAAATCTACACTTTGTCCGCCGTTCAAACGAGGGTCGCACATGGATTCGTAGCGAGCGCCAAGGTCGCCTTGTTCAACCACCGAACCACCACCGAGGCATTCGGTTACATCATCACCGGTGAGTTCTAAATGCACGCCACCGGGATGGGTGCCCAGCGAACGGTGTACCGCAAAAAAGCCCGATACCTCAGCAAGAACATCTTCAAAGTGGCGCGTCTTGTGCCCGCCTTCTGCAGTGAAAGTATTGCCATGCATGGGGTCACAAACCCAAACCACCGGATGGCCAGCGTCTTTTACCGCTTTGACCAACGGAGGCAACTTGTCGATAATTTGGTTGGCCCCCATGCGCACGATTAACGACAGGCGGCCGGGTTCTTTTTCAGGGTTCAAAGCCTGGCAAAGGTCAAGAACTTCTTCGGGGGTGGCCGTCGGGCCTATTTTGCAGCCAAGGGGGTTACGAACACCACGTAAAAATTCAACGTGTGCGCCGTCCAGTTGGCGGGTTCGTTCACCAATCCACAACATGTGAGCCGAGCAGTCGTACCAGTCGCCGGTTAAGGAATCTTGACGGGTTAAGGCTTCTTCGTAGTCCAGCAACAAAGCTTCGTGACTGGTATAAAAATCCACCTGACGCAATTCAGACAAAGTATCGGAAGAAATGCCGCAGGCTTCCATGAACTGTACGGCCCGTTCAATTTCGTCAGCCAGCGTTTCGTAGCGTTGGCCGGCAGGACTGTCGGCTACAAACTCACGGTTCCAGCGGTGCACCTCGGAAAGATTGGCAAACCCACCTTTAGTGAACGCTCGAAGCAGATTAAGCGTTGAGGCGGCACGGTTATATGCAGTGACCAAACGTTGGGGGTTCGGAGAACGGTCATCAGGAGAAAACCCAATGTCGTTAACAATGTGTCCGCGAAATGAAGGTAACTCAATGCCATCAATTGTTTCGGTATCGCTGGAGCGCGGCTTAGCAAATTGGCCAGCAATGCGCCCAACTTTGACTACCGGCACCCCAGTGAAATAGGTAAGCACCACCGCCATTTGCAAAATTACCCGCAGGCGGTCTCGAATAGAGTCAGCAGAAGTATCAAAAGACTCCGCACAGTCGCCGGCCTGCAAGAGGAAAGCTTCGCCGCGACAAACTGCCGCCAGACTTTGGGTGAGGTCACGCCCTTCGCCAGCAAAAACTAGGGGGGGCAAAGATCGCAACTCTTCTAAAGCCGCCTCATGTTGCGCCGGATCGGGCCATTCAGGTTGCTGCAAAGCCACCCGGCCCCGCCAAGAATCAGGAGCCCAAGCGGCATCAGTTGAAGAAGAGGTCGAAGATGGGGTTGTCACAAAGAGCAGTCTACGGCCTTGGCGGGCTGTGCCCTAATGAGTTTTGCTGTCTGGTCGTTTTCTTAAGAAAACTAAGCAGCGTCGATTACTTCGCCAGCCCGGTCACGCACGGTGTTTACCGCACGCTTCACCAAACGGCGAGCAGCTTCTGCGGTAACCCCAAGGTTCTCGCCTACTTCTCGGTAAGAACGCTTCCGGCCATCGGTTAAACCAAAGCGCTGTTCCACCGCAAAACGAGCACGGTGATCCAAAACATCAAGCAAGCCAGTGGCCATGTCGTTTTCGGCCTGAGCCATAACCAAAGCTTCGGGGCCTGGCTTGGAATCAGGAAGAAGATCAACCAACTCGTTGCTGTCATCATCACCAATGGTGCGATCCAACGAAGTAGGGGTGGTCAAACGGTGCAGACGAGCATGTTCTTCGTCGAGTTCGTCTCCGTTGCCGGAAACTGCTCGTAAAGCGGCACGCAAACTCGCGGAACGGTCACCAGGCAAACGAACCAAACTGGCCTTTTGATCCAGCGCACGGCCAATAGCTTGACGAATCCAAAAAGTAGCGTAAGTGGAGAACTTGAAACCCTTACGCCAATCAAACTTGTCGACAGCATGTTCAAGACCCAAGTTGCCTTCTTGAATAAGGTCAAGGAGTTCCATGCCGGGAGGCAAGGGGTAGCGACGAGCCACGCTCACTACCAACCGGAGGTTGGAGCGAATAAAACGATCTTTGGCTTGGGCAGCCTTACGGATAGCCCGATCAAGCTCTCGACCAGTTTCGCCTTCTTCTTTGGCCGCTCGAGCAGCAGCACCAGCTTCAATGATCTTGGAAAGCTCACGCTCTTTTTGTGCATCAAGCAACGGCACCATGCCGATTTCGTTTAGGTATTGTCCTACTGAATCACTCATTTGTTTCTCACACTCTGTTTTAGCTTCGGCGACGCGCCGAAGGTATTATTTGATACTAGGGAAAGGTGGCGGATGCCCGATTACCCCTGTGGGGTTGTTTTTGTGGCTTCCTTGCCGATAGACAACTTAAGCACAGATTTGGCCTCAAGGGAAGAGTTAATTTTGTGTCTTGTGACACACGAGCTAAAAGCGCAGGTCAGAGGGGCATTTCTTTAGTCCGGTGCTCCCCGAATCAAGGATTTTCGGCTAGGATTCGTTTTGTGAGTCAACCAAACAACCGTCGGATCGGCCTTTTAGGCGGCACCTTCGACCCCCCACATTTGGGTCATCTGGCCGCTGCTTTGGCGGCTCAAGAACAACTAGCCCTTGACCAAGTCTTGCTGGTGGTAGCCAACGACCCATGGCAAAAAACCGAAGCAGGACAAGAAGTCACCGCAGCAAACCATCGGCTCGCCATGGTTGAAAAAGCAGTGGCCGGCCTTAACGGGCTCTCCGCCGACCCATCAGAGATTAACCGCGGCGGGCCGACCTATACGGCTGCTACCTTGACAGAAATGGGGAACCGGTTTCCCGAAGCGGAACTTTTCTTACTTATAGGCGGCGATGTGGCTCCAGTACTCAATACTTGGGTAGAAGCAGAAACGGTACGCCAACGTGCCACAATTGTGGTTATGGATCGCCCCGGATACCACCAAGCCATGCCGCCCGAAGGCTGGGATTTTCAACGACTGGTAGCTGTCACCCCAGACATAGCGGGCACCGAAGTGCGTTTGCGCGGCCAAGTAGGACACGACCTAACGGCCATGGTTCCGCTCGCCGTCGCTGACTACATCAAAAAATATGGGCTCTACTCTGGCGAGTCCTGTTCATGACCGAACCCACCGCTAACGAAATGCCTCAACGTTTTCGCCGCAAAAGCCCAGCACCGCGGGCTTCGCACGGGTGGCGCTGGTTGTTTCCTGTTGCTCTCGTAGCGGCCATGGGTTGGTCGGCCATGCTGCTCATCGAAAGTGCCCATGAACTCTTAGACAGCCAAGACGGAGAAATTCGCACCGCACAGACCGACCCCACCTCACCGGGGTTCGAAGCATTCGTCGAACAAACCTGGTCCATGCTGATCATCACCGAAAACAAAAACGAAGACCTAGCGGACCTTGCCGTAGCTACGGTCGCTGACCGTGAAAACGGGGGAGGTTCGATTCTGATCGTGCCGCCCCATCTACGGGTAGCCGGTGGTTGTGCCAAAGAACCCTGCGACTTGGCCGCCCTCTACAAAGAAGGCGGGCAAGAACTTCTCACCGAAGCCATGGTTAGTCTCTTAAACGTCGGGTTTACCCAAGAAGTGTTGCTAACCGAAAGCCGTTGGGCAGGTTTAACCGGGCCAGTAGGCGGGGTAACCGTGCCGCTGCCCGCTGCATTGACCAGCGAAAACAGCGAAGGGGTGAAAATAACGCATTTTGAGGCAGGCGAAACATTAATTCTACCCAGCCACACCGTTGAATTTTTGGATTTCTCCGAAGGTTTAGCAGGCCACGACGACCTGGCCTTGAGCCAAGCCTTTTGGTCTTCGTGGCTGACGGAACTCTCTGAAAGTGAAAACCCGCTCGACAAACTGCCAGCCCTTGACCTCGACGTAGTGGAACTCTTGGCGGTGATTTCCGCAGGAAACCATGTAGTGGTTCCGTTGCTGGTCAGCGAAGCCGACGACGGCCTTTATGTAGAAGCAGATCTCTTAGCGCAGGTCGTTGTAGAAATGTTCCTATTTCCTATTTCCGCTCACCCCGGTGACCGGGTAAGCGTACGACTGATCAACGGAACCGGCGACTTCACCACCGACCCCGTAGCGCGCCAACGGGTAGTGGCCGCCGGCGGAGAAATAATCGTGGTCGGCAACCACCCCAGCTTCGATGTGGCCGACTCAATAATCACCTACCGCGACCCCTTGGTGGCCGTCGAAGCAGCAACCATGGCCCAATCGCTCGGAATACCAGCGGAATATGACGCCTTTGCCAGCCCCGCCGCAGAAATAACCGTACTAGTTGGCACCGACTTTGTCGGTTTAACCGGTTAGCGTTGTCCCCGATGAAAACTTCTTCAAGCTCCAAAGAAAACTACGACACTTCTGCCGGTATCCAACGCTGGGCGGTGCAAGCGGCCCGAGCGGCCGACGACAAATTAGGCCGAGACACCGTGCTTATAGATGTAGGTGACGTCATGGGGGTAACCGACCTCTTCGTGGTAACCAGCGGCGGAAACCGACGCCAGGTACGAGCCATTGTCGACGAGATAGAAGAACAACTCACTATCCTCGACGGCCCTCAACCTCGGGCCGTTGAAGGCCGCGGCACCGACGATGAACAAACCTGGATATTAATGGACTTCGGCGGTTTTCTGGTTCACGTGTTCGACGAACAAGCACGAGCCTTTTACGACCTAGAACGTTTATGGAGCGACCGTCCGACCATCGACTGGCGCGCCGATACTTCCCCTAGCTAGCCCTAATACGCCTTGATGGGTGATTGGTGGCGGCAAAAACGGCACCAACCAAAGGCAAAGCGGCCCACAATAAAGCCGTTGAACGAAATGAACCAGTGGCCGAAGCAGTCGCCGAAAAAGCAATAGGGCCAATGGCCGACGCCAGCACACCTATAAACATTAATGCTCCTTGAATGGACCCAATGTGGTCAAGCCCAAACCATTTCGGCACCAACGCTGCGCCCAAAGTGCGGACAGTTCCCGACATCAAGCCAAAGAGCACGGCGTAACAAATGACCGCAGGCAAAGTCGAAACCTGACTGGCCAACAGCAAAGTGGCACTCAACAACAGCAAAGAAACTAGCGGAGCAAAACGGGCGCCAATTTTGTCGAGAGTTACCCCCATGAGCGGAGAGCCCACCGAAGTACCGATGACCTGCGGGAGAAACATGATGGCTGCCTCGGTTTGGCTAAAACCACTTTCACCCAGCAAAGCAATCTGATGAAAATTCAACCCGGTGCTGAGCATAGAAGCGCCCCCCGAGGCGGCCGCCAAAACCCAAAAAGCGCGAGTACGTAAAGCCGCCGAGCGATCCATGCTGGGACGCACGACGGCTCTTTTTTGCGGATCGGGGTGAGGGTCAAGACCATCGGGATGCTGGCCGACGCTGGAGGGGCGGTCAATAATGCCGAACCAAGCGAGGGGAATAACCACCAGGGCAACGGTGCTGGCAGAAACAATCCAAGCAGTGCGCCACCCCCACTGAGCAATAGTAAAACTCAACCCCACCGGAACCAGCGCCATCATGGCCGAAGAGATGGTCATGGTAAGGCCCAAGGCGAGGCCGCGACGCTGTTCAAACCAGAGAGAAACAGCCACGTTGCTGACCAGCGAAAGGCTCCCTTGACCGAGCATGCGGATAAACCAAAAACCGATAGTGAGGCTAATTATTCCTTGCACCCCCGACATATAAAAAAGTGCTCCGGCAAACAAGGTGGCGATGATGGTCATGGCCCGGCGGACGCCATAGCGGTCAATCCAGAGACCGACGGTGGGCATGGCGAGAGCGCCGCACAAAGTGCCGATGGCGTAACCGCCGGCAATAGCGTTTTTCGAAAGGTTGAGATCTTCGGCAAAGTGATCAATAAAAACACTGACCCCTATGGTTTGGCCCGGCCCGGTAAGGCCCAAAGCAATGGTGGCAAAAACGAGGATGCGCCAGCCAGAAAAAGATGACTTAGGAGAGAGGGGAGGCATTAACAGAGTCTAAAGTCTGCAATGAAAGCGAAACACCCCAGGCCAACGACCAGGGGTGATGCGTGGAGCTAGAGGGAATTGAACCCTCGACCTCTTCCATGCCATGGAAGCGCTCTGCCAACTGAGCTATAGCCCCGCGAAGGCCACAGGTTACCAGCGAGGTCTGCTACTGAGAACAGAAGCGGCCCGGTAAATTCTCTTTTTAAGAATGGGTAGAACCCTCGCCCGCCCACCAGAGGTCGCTAGCCTTGATCAAGATGTCTACGCAATACGACCCCCAAGCAATAGAAGCCCACTGGCAGCAGCGCTGGCTCGACGAGGGCACCTACCATATTGAAAACGACGACCCTCGCCCGCCGTACTACGTGCTGTCGATGTACCCGTACCCCAGCGGCCCCGCCCACATGGGGCACGTACGCAACTACACCATGGGTGATTTGTTGGTGCGCTACCGGACCATGCAAGGCGACGGTGTGCTTTCTCCCATCGGTTTCGACTCCTTTGGTTTGCCGGCCGAAAATGCTGCCATCAAAACCGGCACCCACCCCCGTCAACACACCGACACCAACGTCGAAGCGCTCTCCGCTTCGCTGCGCCGTATCGGAGCGGTCTACGACTGGCGCCGCATGGTGCGCAGCCATGACCCTAAATACATGCGCTGGACGCAATGGATTTTCTTAAAGTTCTACGAAGCCGGTTTGGTGTACCGGGCCGAAGCTCCGGTCAATTGGTGCCCCGGCTGTCAAACCGTGCTGGCCAACGAACAGGTGCTGCCCGACGGCACCTGCGAACGCTCCGGCGATTTAGTGGATCGCCGAGACATGGAACAATGGTTCTACCGCATCACCGATTACGCACAAGAACTTCTCGACGACTTGGAATTAGTGGAATGGCCCAACAAGGTCAAAGTCATGCAACGCAACTGGATCGGTCGCTCCGAAGGGGTGGAGTTCGGCCTGCCTCTAGTCGGTGCCGACGGAAATGCTCGAAGCGATGTAGACCCCCTCGCGGTGTTCACCACCCGGCCCGATACCGGTTTCGGCATGACCTTTGCCGTGCTTTCTCCAGAACACCCCCGAGTTGAAGAGTTCACCAGTGACCAACAACGCCAAGAAGTAGAAGACTTTCGCGCTTCGGTCGCCGGCCTCTCGGACATTGACCGGTTAAGCAGCGAAGGCACGTTAGATAAACGCGGCGTAGCCACCGGCGGTTCGGTCATCAACCCATTTACCGGGCAAGCCATACCGGTATTTTTGGCTGACTACGTACTGATGACCTACGGCACCGGCGCCATTATGGCGGTGCCTGGGCAAGACCAACGAGATTGGGATTTCGCCAAAGCCCACGGCTGCGAGATTTTGCGTACGGTGGAACCACCGGCAGATTTTGACGGCGAAGCATTTACCGACGACGGCCCGGCCGTTAACAGCGGTTTCCTTGACGGCATGAGAATCGCCGAAGCGAAAGAGGCAGCCGGCCAATGGATAACCAGCCAAGGCCTCGGCGAAGCCAAGATCAACTACCGCCTGCGGGACTGGTTGTTGTCTCGCCAGCGTTACTGGGGTTGCCCGATCCCTATTGTGTTCTGCGACGACTGCGGTGAACAACCGGTACCCCTTGACCAGTTGCCGGTGGACTTGCCCGATGACGTGGAGTTCATGCCCACCGGGCGCTCGCCCCTAACTACCCACGAAGACTTCCTCAACGCCTCGTGCCCCAAGTGTGCAGGCCCCGCTCGTCGAGAAACCGACACTATGGACACTTTCGTGGACTCCTCCTGGTATTTCATGCGTTTCACCGACCCGTGGAACGAAGAAGTTCCCTTCGACAAAGAGGCCATGAAACGTTGGCTGCCGGTAGACCAATACATCGGCGGTGTTGAGCACGCTATTTTGCACCTCATGTACGCCCGGTTCTTTACTAAAGCGCTGGCCGACTTAGGCGTCGTACCTAAAGAACTGCGGGAACCATTCAAACGCCTCTTTACTCAAGGGATGATCCGTTTGGGTGGCACCAAAATGTCAAAATCTAAAGGCAACTTGGTGGCTCCAGAAGGCATCTTGGATGATCAAGGCGCCGATGCCTTGCGCCTGGCTCACCTGCAGGTAAAACCGCCACAAGAAGACGTGGATTGGGAAGACCTCGGCATAGACGGCTGCGCCAAGTTTTTGGGGCGAGTGTGGCGTTTAGCGCTTTCCACCAACTCGCTGCCCGGGCCGCGTCGCCAAGGCGAAATGACGGCCGCCGATCAAGAAATCGAAAAAGCTACCCACCGTTTGGTGGGGCGAATCACCGATGAGTACGAACGCTGGTCATACAACACCGCGGTGGCTGGTTTTATGGAGTTCACCAACAGCCTGTACCGCTGGATTCAAACCGACGAAGGAGCACACGGCCCAACCTTGGAAGCAGCGGTGGATGCCTTGCTACTGGTTATGGCTCCGGCCGCTCCGCATATTTGCGCCGAACTATGGCAACAACGCAACGACGGCCACATCCATCTTGAAGCCTGGCCGGTAGCCGACCCCGAAAAATTGGTGGACGACACGGTGACCATGGTGGTGCAAATAAACGGCAAAGTACGCGAACGTCTCGAAGTGTCAGCCGACATCGACGAAGCAACCGCTGAAGCTCTTGCTTTGGCCACCCCAAAAGTCATCGCCCAACTCGAAGGCGCCACCCCCCGCAAAATAATCATCCGCGCCCCCCGCCTGGTAAACGTAGTCATCTAACCCCACGTGACTGCGATTTATTAGGAGTTGATTATTGGTCGCGGAGGAAGCGTTCGAGTTCGGCAGCTAGTTCATCGCCGGAAGGGAGTTGGCCTCGATCGTCGTGGAGGTCGTCGTAAGCCTGTTCCAGTGTTTCTAGCATGGTGACGTGTTCGGGGTTTTGGGTGATTAGTTCATCTAAACGACTGCGTGCTGCTAGAGACTTTTCTGGCAAGGAACCCAAAGAAAAACCTACCTCCGTCAAATCGCTGAGCCCTTCCAACAACGCTTCGCTAGCCGGAGGGAAACTCATGGCGGCCAAATAATGAGGCACCTGGGCCCAAATGCCTACGGCAGGGATACCAGCGGCCGCTGCGGCGACCTCGATGACCGCCTGAGCGCCCGCCGGCACCTCCAAAGTTGACGTGACAAAAGATAAACGCTCGGCCAAAGCAGGAGTGCTGGCCGTGCAAGACAACCGAGTGGGGCGAGTGTGGGGGACAGCCGCCGGAAACGCTCCCAAGCCCACCACTAAAGAAACATTGAACTGCTGAGCAAGTTCCACCACCGACTGAGCAAAAGATTTCCACTCGTGGTCGGGCTCCGGCCCATGGAGCAACAACACCGGACGGTCGGCCTCTGTAGACAACAAGTGCATCTCCAGCGCAGGCCAAGTCAAACTTTGGGTAACCCCATCTACTAGTTTTAAAATTGGCCGGCGAGCCCGTTGGTCAAGCAACCGATCAGTATTGAAACGAGCCATCAAACGTTTATCGGGGTCACGCAAAAGCTGCTTAGTAGCTTCGGCGCTGGACTGCGCAGCATCCACCCAGCCTGCTAAAGACACCACCAACACGGCGTCGCCTAGGAAAGGAACATCACGTAAGTCATACATGGGGCCGCTATTCAAGTTCATGACAAAGTAGCGGCAGTCTCCGCCGCCAAATCGGCCAAAACGACTACCCGTTCCCCAAAGGCCTTCACCATTACGTCATCTATCTCTCCCATGACGCCGGCCACATACCGAGAGTAAACCCCTTCAATGATGCAAGCCATGCGCCAATAGTTGAAGGCCACATAGAAATCCAAGTGTTCAAGGTTGCGGTCGCTAAACGTGCCGTAAATCTCACGAATCTCATCAGCAGTAGGGAAACCCTCAGAACGGCTAGCCAAATCATTGGCCCCAGAAACCTGGTCAGTGACGGACGAAATAATGCCGCCCACATCAGCTAAAGCATCGCCCAGAGTAGATATTTCCCAATCCAAAACAGCAGCCACTGGCCCCTCAGGGTTCATCATGCAGTTGTCTAAGCGATAATCGCCGTGCACCAAACTCACCCCCTGTTGTTCGGGGATGCACGCCGCCAACGTGTCGTGCACGGAAAGCACCTGAGGAATCTCGCGACTGGTTGCATCCACAAACTGGCGACGCCAACGCTTTAACTGGCGTTCGATGTAGCCATCGGGTCGGGCCAAATCGCCAAGACCAACCGCATCAACATCCACAGAATGAATACGAGCCAAGGTTTCTATTAATGAGTGGCCCATCTTTTGCCGGGCCTCCACCGAATATTCTTCGGCCTCATCACGTAGGCGCAGAATTACTCCCGGCACAAAATCCATGACATAAAACGGGGCGTCGTTTACCTCAGTGTCTTGACAAAGGCCAATTATCCCCGGCACAGGCACACCGCTGTCGGACAAAGCACTAATTATGCGATGCTCGCGGCTCATATCGTGAGCGGTGGCCAATACATGACCAAGTGGGGGACGACGCAGCACCCACTGGCGTCCTGAAGAATCGGCAACCCGGTAAGTCAAGTTGGAATGTCCTCCCGTCACCGGGTTAAAGGTCAACGGCCCGTCAAGGCCCCCCACCTTAGAGTCAAACCATTTCTGCAGGTTCGCCGCGTTTATGCCAGAGATATCGTTCATCCCTTGCAGAGTAGTGGAGGAAGGGCTCAGGCTCCCTACCCTGAGACCACAAGTTCTTCCCCCGTAAGTTTTTCTGCCGCTAGCAGCGAGAGGACCCTCATGGACGTCACCGACGCCACCTTTGAAACCGAAGTGATTAACCGCTCCGCTACCACCCCCGTGGTAGTGGACCTGTGGGCCCCATGGTGCGAGCCATGCAAATCATTGGGCCCCATCTTGGAAAAAGTTATTGGGGAAACCGGCGGCCGGGTAATGCTGGCCAAAGTAAACGTTGACGAAAACCCAGGTTTGGCGCAAGCCTTCCAGGCGCAATCCATACCTGCCGTCCACGCCATTGTCGAAGGCAAACCGGTTGACTCTTTCATGGGCGCCCAAGGCGAAGACTTTGTACGCCAGTTTGTGAGCAAATTGCTCGGCGAAGAACCCGCACCACCAGTAGACCAACGACTAGCGGCCGGCGACGAAGCCTCTCTACGTTCCCTGCTAGAAGAAACCTCCGACCACCTTGAAGGTGTGTTAGCGCTCGCCGCTTTACTTATTGAACGCAACAACGAAGGCGACCGAGAAGAAGCAACAACCTTGCTGGCCCGCATACCAGAAACCCCTGAAGCTCGCCGGCTTGCCGCGCTGGCCCGGGTAGAACAAGTTGACGATATAGAAGGTCGCCTCGCCGAACTGCTTACCCAAGTAAAAGACGACGAAGAAGCCCGCCAAGCGTTCATAGACCTTCTCGAGGTATTGGGACCCGACGACCCTCGCACCACGGGATGGCGAAAAAAACTCACCTCTTCCCTGTACTAAACCCCCAACAAATACCGGCCCTACCGGCCACACCCACTTCCCCCCTCTGATGTTTAAAGAACCGGAAGTGGGCCCATGCCCGTTATTGATGCCGAACCGGCCAGCCCGCTGCGCCGCCGAATAGACGATTACCTTTTTGAACACCCAGTAAACCCGAGACGGGTCTTGCTGGCGGTAGCGGTCTTGCTTATCGCCCTAGCGATTACCGCGCTTTCTTGGGGCCAAAAAGACGAGAGCCCCGTGGCCTCGCTGCCTTTCGTGACGGTGGCTCCCTCCACCACCACCATGCCCAGCCTGGTAGTGGTGCACGTGGCTGGGGCGGTTATTTCACCCGGGCTTTACCATCTAGAAAACACGGCACGAATAGCCGACGCGCTCGACGCAGCGGGCGGCCCCGCCCCAGAAGCTTTACCCAACCAACTCAACTTGGCTTCTCGACTCACCGATGGGCAACGCATTTGGGTACCCAGTCAAAGCGAACCCAGCGACCCAGCCGAAAATGAAGCGGCCAATAATCAACCGCTGAACATAAACCAAGCCACGGCCACTCAGTTGGAACAACTCACTGGAATAGGCCCGTCGCTGGCCGCCTCCATTGTGGCCCACCGAGAAAACCAAGGAGCCTTTACCTCCATAGATGACCTGCTCAACGTGACAGGCATCGGTCCCGCCAAGTTGGCCGGGTTCCGGTTGCAAATAAGTGCTCCGTGACGGTGGCCTTCACCCTTCTTGGGGTCATGGCCGGGGCATTGTTGGCCCAACCACTAAGCGCTCCATGGCTGGGCGTTTTGTTCGGTCTGACTCTCAGTTGGCTGATTTTGGGTGGTCACCGGCGGTGGGTGGGCATGCTCCTTTTAGGAACGGTGGCCTGCCACTTCAGCGGTCTGGCTTGGCAAGCCACGGCCACCCCGCAGTTGGGGCCGGTAACCGGGGTGGCGCAACTCATGAGCGACCCCACCGAACGCATCGGAGGCGGGTGGCGGGTTGAAGTCCGCATCGATGAAAAACGGTACGACGCTACCTTTACCTCCACCCAAAACAGCATCGCGGCGCTTTTGGCTGGGCAGCGTTTAGAACTCGTCGGGCAGGTACGCACCGCCCCGCGGCAATGGCAACGCACCCGCCACGTGGTGGGCACGCTTCGAGTTGACGAGCTCGGGCCGGTGCAACAAGCCTGGTGGCCGTACCGCTTGGCCAACGGGGTAAGAAGAATCTTGGCCCGAGGCACTGCGGTGCTTCAACCAGGCCAGGCTGCGCTACTTAGCGGGCTAACCATCGGCGACGACCGTTTTCAAGGCCCCGCCATTTCTGATGATTTTCGAGCCGCCGGCCTCGGCCACCTTTTGGCCGTTTCGGGTCAAAACGTGGCTTTCGTGTTAACGGCGGCGAGCCCCTTGCTAAATCGTTTGCGCACACGAAGCCGGCTTCCGCTTACCCTTTTATTGTTAATCTTTTTTGCTCTATTGACCAGGTTTGAGCCCTCGGTGCTGCGAGCCACGGTGATGGCCGGGGGGAGCGCTATGGCCCTCGGGGCGGGGCGTCCCATCATGGGGCTACGACTTTTGGGTGTCACCACCGTTGCCTTGCTGCTGGTTGACCCTCTGCTGCTTTACCGGGCCGCTTTTCAACTTTCGGTGGCCGCCTCGGGCGGTATTTTGCTTTTGGCCGGCCCGCTGGCTCGGGCTTTTCCGGGGCCCCGCACCGTGGCCAACAGTTTGGCAGTCACCCTGGCCGCTCAATCGGCGGTCACCCCGCTGCTGCTGGTGTGGTTCGGGCCCGTACCGGTAGCGGCCCTACCCGCCAACTTGCTGGCCGCGCCGGTGGCGGGGCTGCTAATGATTTGGGGGATCACCGCCGGACTGGTGGCCGGGGTGGTCGGCCCACCGTTAGCGACGGTGCTGCACATTCCGAGCTCTCTGGGTTTGCACTGGATTTCCGGAGTGGCGACTCAAGTAGGGGAACGACCTTTCGCCGCCTTGCCCACCGGGGGAGCGTTGCTGCTGGTGGGGATGGTGTTCCTGGCCGCCGGGGCCAGCCACCGAGAAAACTTCACCGCGGCGCGCAGCGCGTTAACTGCCGTATTGTTGGCCCTGCTGCTGGTTGGCGGGGCTACTTTCTTGCGGTCGCCAGTCACCGAAGTTTCCGACGGCCTACGGGTTACTTCTGCGGGAAAACTCGTGGTGGTCGATGATCACTACGGTGCCGAAGAACTCTTAGGCCGCCTGCGCCGCCACCAAATAGTGGCCCCAGAACTTTTGATCTTTCGTAACGCCGTGGACCAAGCAGTGCTTGCCGCACTTGCGCAGCGCTTTGATGACGTAGCTATTTGGGCACCTCGCGGGCCGCAACCGGCGGTGGTTCCCGACTCTGGAACGGTGGTAATGGCCGGCCAGCAACAATGGCAGGTAGATCAACAAAGCGGCCACCTCTTAGTGCGGCCCGTGGGGTAGCAGAACCGCCCGCCGGGGTAGCCGCCGTGTAGCGTCCTCAGGGTGCAACTTTGTTTAGGGCCCTCCCACACTTTTGATATAACCCACCGGGCTTTAGTCATGGGGATCTTGAACCGCACTCCCGACTCGTTCTATGACCAAGGCCGCTACTGGTCGTTTGATGACTTTTTGGCCTTAGCCGAAAAACACGTAGATGACGGCGCTGATTTTCTTGACGTGGGCGGGGTAAAAGCCGGCCCCGGCCCAGAAGTAACCGAAGCCGAGGAACTCGACCGAGTCATCCCGGCTATTGAAGCCCTGGCCGCCCGTTTCGACCTGCCCCTTTCCATAGATACTTGGCGAGGTGCGGTAGCCGACGCCGCCTTTACCGCCGGAGCATGCATCGGCAACGACATCAGCGGGTTCGCCGACCCGACGTTTCTTCCGGCCTGTGTCGAACATCAAGCCTCGGTAGTGGCTACCCAAGTGCGCCTCGGGCCGCGTATTCCCGATCCCCAACCCCGCTACCAAAACGTACGTACCGAGGTAACCGATTTTCTCGCTACCCGTGCCCAATGGGCGTTAGCGGCCGGCATCCCCGCCGAACGGATCATGATTGACGCCGGACTAGACCTTGGCAAAATCCCTGCCATGTCGGCCGAACTCCTGCGCCACAGCGACGACCTGACCGGCTTGGGTTATGCAGTGTTTCTTTCGGCCTCCAACAAAGGGTTCATTGGTGAACTGGTAGGCACCGAAGTAGACCAGCGAAAAGAAGCCTCCTGGGCCGCTCATGCCCTAGGCATTTCCTTAGGGTGCCGGGTACTGCGAGCTCACGATGTGCAAGGGGCACGTCGGGTAAGTGACATGATGGCAGCAGTCTTAGCCCACGGTAAAAAAGGACAACCATGAAAAATCCGATTGTTCTGCTCACCGGGGACGACCCCACGTTGATTAACGAAGCCCTGCGCTCCCTGGTAGAAAAAGCGCTCGACGGGCAAGACCGGTCGCTGGCTCTTGAAGAACTCAACGAAACCGCTTACCTAGTAGAAAACGAATACTCAGTGGCCCGACTCGTTGATGCCGCACAAACCCCGCCCTTTTTAACCGAACGACGGGTCGTGGTAGGCCGCCACGGCGGGCGTTTTAGCACCAAAGACCTGGTGGCCCCCATCGTGGAATACTTAGCCGACCCTCTCCCCACAACCCGGCTTATTTTGGTATGGGAAAAAGGCGAAAACCCTACCCACCAAAAACTCAGTGCCCCACCAAAATCTTTAAAAGAAGCGATCGAAGCCGCCGGCGGGGCCATTCAACACTGTTCGGTGGGTCGAGGAAGAGAAGCCGACCAATGGTTACAAAAGCGATTCGACGCCGCCGACCTTCGCTTTGATCGTTCAGCCCGTAACGCCATAACGCAACGCATTGGTGAACAGCGAACTCGAGTGGTGGCTTTGTTCGCCACCCTCGAAGCAGTATTCGGCACCGAAAAAGAACTCAGCGCAAGCGACGTAGAACCCTATTTAGGGCAAGCCGGGGGAGTGGCTCCCTGGGACCTCACCGACGCCATAGATGCCGGTGACGTAGCAAAATCCTTAGACCGACTCCACCGAATGCAAGAATCAGGAGACCGGCACCCGTTGGCCATTGTCAGCGCGCTCCACGCCCACTACGGTCGACTTTTACGCCTCGACGGTTCGGGAATAACTACCGAAAATGGAGCAAGCGAGGCCTTAGGCATCAAAGGCTTCCCGGCCAAAAAAGCGTTACAAGTAAGCCGACGGCTTGGCCCTGGTGGAGCAGGCAAAGCCATCAAACTCTTGGCCGTCGCTGACCTCGACCTCAAAGGGCGTACCGCATGGCCGCCAGAGTTGGTGACCGAAGTATTAGTCGCTCGACTGGCCTCACTGGCCCGCCGATAAAAAACAGTTAAGCGCTTTGTGCGTCGAAACGTTTTTGCAAACGAGACTTTTGACGAGCTGCAGTGTTGGCGTGGATCACACCTTTAGCAGCTGCCGTGTCAATGCGGCGCATAGCCAGCAACAGGGCTTCGTCACGATCAGCACCGTTTTCCGCAGCGGCCAAAGCAGCCTTGGTGCGGGTACGCAACTCGGTGCGCACCATACGGTTACGCGTGCGTTGCTTTTCGGTTTGACGGTTTCGTTTAATTTGGCTTTTAATGTTTGCCACGGGGGCACATACCTCTATGAGAAAATATTTGGGACATGAAGTCAAAAGACCTCGCCGTTAATAAGACTTAACGAACAGCCCACAATGCTACCGCCCAGCAAAGAAAAATACGGTCTTAAACCGACTTCTCTGCCCAAGGGTGTCCACCAACCCTGAACCTACGGTACGGTCAGCCCACAATGGACTTATCACGCTTACGCAACACTTCGATTATTGCGCATATTGATCACGGCAAGTCCACGCTGGCTGATCGCATGTTAGAACTCTGCGGAGCAGTAGACCCCCGAGAAATGCGGGCCCAATACTTGGACTCCATGGATATTGAACGTGAGCGGGGCATCACCATCAAGTTGCAAAGCGTGCGCCTGGACTGGAACGACGCAGTTATTAACCTGATCGACACCCCCGGCCATGTGGACTTCGGCTACGAAGTAAGCCGATCGTTGGCGGCCTGCGAAGGGGTGATTTTGGTGGTTGATGCCGCTCAAGGAATCGAAGCACAAACCCTGGCCAACTGCTACCTGGCTTTAGAAAATGATTTAGAAATCGTGGCCGCTCTCAACAAAATCGATCTCCCGGCAGCGGAACCCGAACGCTACGCCGAAGAAATCGAATCCGTTTTAGGCATCCCCGCCGAAGAAATATTGTTGATCAGCGCAAAAACAGGAGAAGGGGTAAAAGAACTTCTCGATGCCGTGGTGGACCGCACCCCGCCGCCGGTGGGCGACCCAGATGCCCCCCTCCAAGCACTTGTTTTCGACAGTCACTTCGACCAATATCGAGGGGTGGTGTCTTCTATCCGGGTAGTGAATGGAACCATTACCCCCAAAACTCAAGCGCGTTTTATGCAAGCCGGTGCAGTGCACGACGTAGATGAAATTGGTGTCCGGCGTCCCGAAATGACCCCGGTAGACGAATTAGGCCCCGGCGAAGTTGGCTACCTTCTGGCCGGAGTAAAAGATGTGGGTGAAGCCCGCTCTGGCGAAACAGTAACCAGCAACCGTCGGGGAGCCCAAGAAGCCCTTCAAGGCTACCGCGAACCTCAACCCATGGTCTTCAGCGGCCTTTACCCCATAGATGGCGATGAATTCAACGACCTGCGCGACGCTTTAGAAAAACTTCGCCTCAACGACTCCAGCTTTACCTATCAGCCAGAAACTTCCGGAGCTTTAGGCTTCGGCTTCCGGTGCGGGTTCTTGGGCCTCCTCCACATGGAGATCGTACGAGAACGCCTAGAACGCGAATTCAACCTCAGCCTCATCACCACTGCACCTTCGGTGGAATACCAAATCGAATTAACCACCGGAGAAAAGCTGGAAGTAGACAACCCCTGCGACCTGCCCTTAGCGGCAGAAATTGAACGCATAAACGAGCCATGGCTGGCCGCAAAGATTATTACCCCATCGGAATACACCGGGGCACTCATGGAACTTTGCCAAGAACGTCGAGGCGAGTTGGAATCAATGACCTACCTTTCACCCAAACGCGTAGAACTGAGTTACCACCTTCCCCTCGCCGAAGTAGTCATCGACTTCTTTGACCAAATGAAAAGCCGCACCCAGGGTTACGCCAGTTTGGATTACGACCCCGAGGGCTACCGCTCCTCAGACCTGGTACGCGTAGACATCTTGCTCCACGGCGAAACGGTGGACGCTTTTTCCATGATCGTGCATCGAAGCGCCGCAGATTCTTACGGGCGACGGATGGCCGCAAAACTCAAAGAACTCATTCCACGGCAACAATTCGAAGTACCAATCCAAGCGGCCATCGGGGGGCGCATCATCGCCCGAGAAACAGTACGAGCTTTCCGAAAAGACGTAACGGCGAAACTTTACGGTGGAGACATCACCCGTAAACGCAAGCTTTTAGAAAAACAAAAAGTTGGAAAACGAAAAATGAAATCCATCGGGCGAGTCGAAGTCCCTCAGGAAGCCTTCGTGTCGGCACTTCGCCTCGACGACTAAAGCGCCCCATTGGTTACGCCACCCGTAGTAGGGCGGTAGCATCACCCCATGCTCGAAGAACGCAAAGCCGCCATCTTGAGTGCCGTGGTGGCCGAATACATTGAAACAGCAGTCCCCGTGGGGTCTGGGCACATCTCTAGCGCCCCCGGTGTTGACGTTTCTTCGGCCACCGTGCGCAACGAACTGGTGCATCTCGAAGAACAAGGCTACCTCGTAAAACCCCACACCTCGGCGGGCCGCATACCCACCGATAAGGCCTACCGGTTCTTCGTTGACCAACTTGATCGCCCCGGCCCCTTAGATCCCGGTGACCGAGAACAAGTCTCAGCATTTTTTGCTCGCTCCTATAACGAACTCGAACAAATGCTCAGCGACACCAGCACCCTGCTGGCCGACCTGACCGGAACCGCTGCGGTGGTGATCGCCCCCGACCGCCACCATCAAGAAGTTCGCTCCGTGCAACTGGTTCCTCTAAGCGCCCAAGTGACGTTGCTGGTTTTGGTTATGGCCAACGGTTCGCTAGAAAAACATGTTGTAGAGTTGGCCGCTGAGGCTGTTGAATCAACCGTGGCGGTGGCCAGCGCCCACCTTTCCGCAGCGCTCATTGGCCGACGTTCTTCAGACGTCCCGGCCGCTCCGCTCTCTGGAGACGTAGCAGTAGACCAGGTCTTGGCTGCGGTGATGATCGTGTTGGGGGCCCGACCAGAAGCCCTCGATCAAGCATTCGTGGGCGGCACCTCACAAGTGGCAGCCTCTTTCCACGGCGTGGAACGCATCCAGCAAGTCTTAGCAGTATTGGAACGACAATTCGTCGTGGTGAGTTTGATCCGTGACGTCATTGACCGGGGGCTTACCGTAGCCATCGGCAGCGAAACCGGGGTAAAGCCCCTCGCTGAATGCGCCCTAGTGGTAGCTCCCTACGAAGTAGAAGGCGAACGGGCCGGGTCTATTGCGGTGCTCGGGCCCACCCATATGAACTACCCCCAAGCTCTCGCTACCGTGGCGGTAGTGGGGCGTCAACTTGGGCAACGCATAACCGAGGGCTAACAGATGGCGAAAGATCTCTACGAAATACTCGAAGTTGAGCGCGATGTTTCCGCCTCCGAACTGAAATCCTCATACCGAGGGTTGGCCCGCCGGTACCACCCGGACGCCAACCCCGATGACCCAGAGGCCGAAAGCAACTTTAAAGAAATCGCCGCCGCCTACGAAGTGCTCTCCGACCCAGAGCGTCGCAACAACTACGACCGCTTCGGCCATACCGGTCAAGGAGCGCCCACCGGCGTCCCCTTCGGCGGGTTCGGTGACATATTTAATTCGTTCTTTGGGGGTCAACAAAACGGACCTCGAGTGGCTAGTGGCGAAGATCTCGAAACGGTGCTCACGCTCTCTTTTGAAGAAGCAGTGTTTGGCACCGAAGCCACCATTGAGGTGCGCACCGCAGTGGCTTGTCAAACCTGCGAAGCCACCGGAGCAGCCCCAGGCAGCGAAGCCGTTACCTGCCATACCTGCGACGGAGCGGGACAAGTACAACGGGTAAGACAATCAATTTTGGGCCAAATGGTTTCAAACACTTTGTGCCCCACCTGCAATGGGGCCGGCACCACCATTGCTAAACCATGCCAAGAATGTTCCGGCGAAGGACGCAACATCGAAGAGGCCAGTTACACCATTGATGTGCAGGCCGGCGTAGACGAAGGAGCCAGTTTACGCTTAACCGGTCGCGGCGCCGTGGGGCCTCGGGGCGGCCCGGCGGGCGACCTTTATGTTCGACTACGTGTAGAAGACCACCCAGTATTTGAGCGCCACGGCTACGACCTCGTGCACCGCATGCACCTGCCGGTAACACAAGCCGTGTTCGGGGTGACCATGCCTTACGAAACGCTCGACGGGGACGAAACCTTAACTATTGCTGCAGGAACGCAAACCGGAAAAATAATTCGTCTACGAGGAAAAGGGGTTCCCCACGTCAACGGACGGGGGAGAGGCGACCTGCTTATTGAGGTCACCGTTGACACACCGCTTTCTTTAACCGAAGAGCAAGAAACCTCGCTCAGGAAGTTTGCCGAAGAGCGACAAGAAGAGGTTTCCCCACCCGACGAAGGGTTCATTAGCCGGGTGCGTTCCGCCTTGCGTTGAACGCACTGCGTGGCATCTTAAGTAATGCTGGTTTCTCTTTAATAAATACAGCATTGAGTATAAAACCCTGCTGACCTGCGACTTTAGGGAGCCATTTCAAAAATTGCGCTCCACCGCATTGGACGCTACGCTCATCTCTCAACGACCACGCGCTGTGTGGTGCCTTACCCTTGGGCTTCGGCCAAAACGATCCAGTAAAAGGAAGCCAAAACACTGATGTCTGACGAAATCGATACTCAATACCGCCGCAAAGTTGGCGAGCGTATTCGAGTGATCCGCCGCCAGCAGCGGCTTTCTTTGCACGACGTTGAAGCACGTTCGGAAGCTGAATTCAAAGCGTCAGTGTTGGGGGCTTACGAGCGAGGTGAACGAGCCATCTCCGTTCCTCGCTTACAACGCTTGGCCCGTTTCTATAGCGTGCCGGTAGATCAACTATTGCCCATAGAGGGCGAAACAGATCTCGGCATTTCCGCACCCATTGAAGTAGCTCCCGTCTGGGTGCCGGGGCAAAAAATAATCATGGACCTCACCCGACTGACCAAAGCAGTCGGGCCAGAAGCCGAAATGATTAACCGCTACCTCACCATCATCCAAGTCAAACGCCAAGACTTCAACGGAAGAGTTCTGACCATTCGAGGCGATGACCTACAAGCCTTAGCAGCCATTTTGGGAACCACCGTAGAGGCCGCCGCCCCACGACTAGACGAACTGGGCTTGCTTTATCACCCAGCTGCCGCCTAACCCGCAAGACAGAGAAGGTAAACTCAGCCACTATGGGAGCATTTTCGCGAGTCCTGCGCAGCGGCGAAGGAAAAAAACTTAAAGCACTACAAGCCATCGTTCCAGATATAAGCGCTAGGGAAGCAGAAACCAAAGCGCTCTCTGACGATGCGCTACGAGCCAAAACCGGTGAGTTTCGTCAACGGCTTACCCAAGGAGAAGACCTCGACGACCTTTTGGTCGAATCGTTTGCTGTGGTGCGTGAAGCCAGTTACCGAGTTATTGGACAACGCCATTACGACGTGCAACTTATGGGAGGCATGGCCCTGCACCTCGGGTGGGTAGCCGAAATGCGAACCGGCGAAGGCAAAACCTTGGTCTCCACACTGCCCGCTTACCTCAATGGGTTAGGTGGCAAAGGCGTTCACCTTTGCACGGTCAACGATTATTTAGCCACCCGAGATGCCGAATGGATGGGCCAGATTCACCGCTGGTTGGGCCTCGACGTGGGGTTGGTGGTTCCGGCGGTACGCGACCCTGCCGAAAAACGGGCGGCCTATGCTGCCGACATTACCTACGGCACCAACAACGAGTTGGGCTTCGACTACCTCCGCGACAACATGGCCCTCGGAGCAAGACTCAAGGCCCAACGCGGCCACGCTTTTTGCATCGTTGACGAGGTGGACTCCATCCTGATCGATGAGGCCCGTACCCCCCTGATTATCAGCGGCCGGCTAAGCGACGCCGTGGCCCTTTACCAACGTTTCGCCGGTGTGGTCAAGGGGCTCCAACGCGATGTCCACTACGACTACGACGAAGAAAAACGTATTGTGGCCCCCACCGAAGAAGGGGTACACGCCGTCGAAAAAATCTTAGGCATAGAAAACCTCTACGACCAAGTATCAGCCAACCTGGTGCATCAATTCCAGGTAGCTCTGCGAGCCAAAGAAATGTATCTCCGGGACCGCGATTACATCGTGGCCGAAGGAGAAGTACGCATCGTTGATGAGTTCACTGGGCGAGTGCTCGAAGGACGCCGCTGGTCAGACGGGATCCACCAAGCGGTAGAAGCCAAAGAAGGCGTTTCCATAAAAGAAGAAAACCAAACACTGGCCACCATCACCCTGCAAAACTATTTCCGGCTTTACGAAAAACTCGCCGGAATGACCGGAACGGCGGAAACAGAAGCCGCCGAACTGGCCGGAATCTACGGATTGCAAGTGGTATCGGTACCCACCAACCGGCCCATCGCCCGCCTCGACGCCAAAGACTTAGTCTACAAAACCGAAGAAGGAAAATTCAATGCAGTAATCGATGACATCGTTACTCGCTCAGAGGGCGGCCAACCCGTTCTGGTTGGTACGGTCTCGGTCGAGAAATCAGAAAAACTCTCTCGAGAACTTGAAAAAAGAGGCATCGGCCACGAAGTGCTTAACGCCAAACAACACTTCCGCGAAGCCGACGTCATTGCCCAAGCCGGGCGAAGCGGAGCAGTAACCGTAGCCACCAACATGGCTGGTCGCGGCGTAGATATTTTGTTAGGCGGAAACCCCGAGAACCTCGCCGAACGTGCGGTGCGAGCCGAAGGCTTAGACCCAGAGTCCAAGCAAGGCCAAAAACAAATCAAAAAACTTGTAGAAAAATTTACCCCAGACTGTGATGCCGAGGGGGAACGGGTGCGCCAAGCAGGCGGGCTTTACGTCTTAGGCACCGGCCGCCACGAATCACGCCGCATAGACAACCAGCTGCGCGGCCGTTGTGGGCGCCAAGGCGACCCCGGTGCAAGCCGGTTCTACCTGTCGCTCGACGATGACCTCATGCGCCTCTTTGCCTCTGGGTCATTAAGTAAATTAATGGATCGCGCCTTACCGGAAGACGTCCCGATCGAATCAGGAATGGTCTCCAAAGCAATTGAACGAGCCCAAACCACCGTTGAACAAAAAAACGCTGAAGTGCGTAAAAACGTTCTCAAATATGACGAGGTCATGAACGAACAACGCAAGGTGATTTACCGCCGCCGTGACCAAGTATTGTCAGGCGCCGACCTCAGCGAAGAGGTGCTGGCCCAACTGGCTCTGGTCGTAGAAAAAGAAATTAATACCTATTGCCTCGGCGAACACCCCGAAGAATGGGACCTCGAAGGACTACACGTCGGCATCGACGGTTACTGGGCCACCTCTTTGAGCGCTACCGATATGGGAACCGCCGGTACAGTCGCCGCACTCACCGATCTTCTTTTTGACGAGGCGCAACAGGTCTACCAAGATCGAGAAGAAGAACTGGGCACCGAAACCTACCGCGAGGTAGAACGCCAAGTCATGCTGCGCATCATCGACCAACGATGGCGTGAACATCTTCAAGAAATGGATCACCTGCGCGAAGGTATTCACCTCCGAGCCATCGGGCAACGCGACCCGACCACCGAATGGCAACGTGAAGGCTACGAACTTTTCGGTCAACTCACCGTGCTGATCGGCGAAGATTTCGTGCGCTACGTCATGCGCATAAAAGTAGCGGTAAATGATGAAACAGTAGCGCCCTCCGATGTGGTAACCAGCGGCCCCGAAGGCCCCGTATTGGGAGCCGCTGCGGTGGCCGCGGCGGCCGGCGCCCCCACACAAGTAAAAGAATCTACACCGCAACCCAAGGTGCAAAAAATAAACACCGAATGGGAAGCCACCCCACGAAATGCTCCCTGCCCCTGTGATTCAGGACGCAAGTTCAAACACTGTCACGGGCAATAAACCATGGAAGATTTCACCGAACCCCTCGGTGCTCTGCGGGTGCGCCTTGACGAAGCAGACAAGTATTTACATATTAGTGAACAAAGCGAAAGCCGGCAAACGTTAGAAGCCGAAATGGCTGACCCGGATTTATGGAACGACCAAAACCGGGGCCGCCAAGTACAAAAAGATCTGGCCGCCGTGGTGGAAGACCTCGACCTTTTCGCCAGCCTCAGCGAAGCTATAGAGGAAGCAGAGACCCTGGCCCTCATGGCGACCGAAGAAGAAGACGCATCTCTCGACGAAGAAATAAAAACAACGGTGGCCGATCTTCAAGAGCGTTTTTCGGCTCTGGAGTTACGTTCGCTTTTCTCAGGGGAATACGACGAGAGCGACGCCGTATGCCACATACAGTCCGGGGCCGGGGGCACCGATGCCCAGGACTGGGCCGAAATGCTTTTACGCATGTACTCTCGTTGGGCAGAAAAACGCGGCTTCAGTATTGAGTTAGAGTCCTACTCCGAGGGCACCGAGGCCGGCTTGTCTTCTGTGGAATTCATTGTGCGGGGGCGGCATGCCTTTGGTCTACTCCAAGGAGAACGCGGGGTACATCGGCTGGTGCGCATCTCGCCCTTCAATAAAGAATCGAAACGGCAAACGGCCTTCGCCTCGCTCTACGTGGTGCCGTTTTTTGAAGCGGTCACCGATCAAGTAGAAATTGACGAAGGCGACCTCCGCATTGATACTTTCCGGGCCTCGGGGGCCGGTGGCCAGCACATCAACGTCACCGACTCAGCGGTACGCATCACCCACCTTCCCACCGGGGTGGTTACCTCGTGTCAAAATGAACGCAGCCAACACCAAAATAAAGACCGAGCTATGCAAATGTTGGCCGCCAAACTTCTCGACCTTGAGCGGCAAAAACGTAACGAAGAGATGGCAGCCCTCGGGGGAGAACAACGCAACGTCGATTTCGGTAGCCAAATACGCTCCTACGTTTTGCACCCCTATCAAATGGTCAAAGATTTGCGCACCGAACACGAAATAGGCGACGTAGAAGGAGTACTGGACGGCAACCTCGACGGCTTTATGGAGTCCTACCTCCGTTGGGCTCGTGCCGCTAATTAATCACCCAAGGCCACGCGCCACGATCTGCGGGGTTGGTTCTGGTACCGTGCCCTTCGTGCCTCATCAACAAAACACTGATCTGACCGAATCATGATTCGACTCGAAAATGTCACCAAGGTTTACAAAGGGGACGTGACCGCTCTACGAGAAGTCTCGGCAGAGATTCAAACCGGAGAATTTGTCTTTCTGGTCGGTCAATCCGGTTCAGGAAAATCGACCTTTCTTCGGTTGCTTAATCGTGAAGAAGTGCCCGATTCAGGAAAAATCTGGGTGGCCGGAAAAGACCTCAGCAAGCTTCGATCATGGAGCGTGCCTCATTTCCGTCGCAGCATGGGTTGCGTGTTCCAGGACTACAAACTTCTGCACAAAAAAACCGTATTTGAAAACGTGGCCTTTGCCTTAGAAGTAATCGGGCAATCTCGCCCGGTCATTCGAAAAAACGTTCCAGCAATCTTGGACCTGGTCGGGTTGACGCAAAAGGCTGATCGATTCCCCAACGAACTCTCCGGCGGTGAGCAACAAAGAGTCTCCATCGCTCGAGCATTCGCCAACCGCCCAAAAATCATGTTGGCCGATGAACCCACCGGCAACCTTGACCCTTCGACCTCGGTAGGGATAATGAAACTTCTTGACCTCATCAACCGCCGAGGAACCACGGTAATCATGGCCACCCACGACCGGAGCATTGTGGACTCCATGCAGCGCCGAGTCATTGAACTCGACCGCGGCGTGGTGGTTCGTGATGAATCTCGCGGGATCTACGACTGAGGGCTGACTTATGTATCGACTTTGGTATTACTTCCGAGAAACCTTTTCTAGTATTTGGCGCAACCTGAGCCTGACTATGGCGGCCATCTTCACCGTGGCCATCTCCCTCGCTTTGGTCGGGGCTTCGCTGCTGGTGCGTGAAGGCGCCGAACGGGCTACCGCCCAATTTCAAGAAGGCGTGGAATTCATAGTCTTCATGAACGCCGACGCCGCCGAAGATCAAGACTTGGCCATACGCGATGTGCTGGACAACAGCCCGGTAATAGCCAGTTACACCTACATTGGTCAAGAAGATGCCTACGAAGAGTTTCGTAACCTCTTTGCCGACAAACCAGATCTCGTAAACAGTGTGTCGCCCGCGGTGATGCCACCCTCGTATCGCATCGTTCCCTCCGACCCCTCAGCGGCCAACGTCTCAGAGTTGGCCGATCAGTTCGCCAGTCAACCCGGAGTTAAAGAAGTAGCTACGGCCACCGAAGCCATCAGGCAAATAGATGACTTCTCAACTCGGGTAAGCCAAGCCCTCTTGGTGGCGGCCGTTGTTCTCGTTGCCGTCTCCGCTTTGCTGATCCTCAACACAGTATTTACGGCTATTGGCGCTCGTCGCCAAGAAATCGAAGTAATGAAACTGGTGGGAGCCACCAACTGGTTCATCCGAATACCTTTCATGTTGGAAGGCACCATCCATGGCCTCTTAGGCGCAGCATTGGCTATACCGGCCCTGTTCGTCGTGGATAAACAAGTGTTGGCATTTTTCCAAGAATCTGATGCCGTTCCGTTGTTTCGCGGCTTCGCCGTCCCCGAAGGCTTCGTGTGGGACACCAGTATCTGGTTGCTGATTATCGGTGGCTCCGTGGGCATGATCGGTTCAGCAGTAGCCGTAACCCGCTACCTGGACGTCTAAGCAGATGGCCGGACCAACCGGTTCTTCAGCCAACGACTGGATCGCCGTAACCAGCGAAGACTTGGCCCCTGGGCAAATCGTGGAAGCGGCAATAGACGGAGAAGACCTGGTGGTATGGCGTACCGCCCAAGGCACCCCCTGCGTAATGGCTGCCCGTTGCCCCCACCAATGGTCTCACCTCGCCGGAGAAGGAGCAGTAGAAGGCGAAGAAATCGTTTGCCTCACCCACCACTGGCGGTTTGGCCCCAACGGCGACGGATGGAAAACCAGCATGGCTGGGCGTCGAGACCGCAAAGGTGATATTGAAGTGTGGCCGTGTCAAGAAAAAAACGGCACTATTTGGATTCGGAGAAAAACATGAGCACAGAACCAGCCCTCGACCCTGACCGGGTAGGCAAATATGTCATTACCGCTTGGGGGTATAAACAAGGCGAAGCGGTCACCTTAATGGTTCACCTCGGGCACCGACTGGGCCTCTACCAGGCCCTCGACGGGGCCGGACCGGTAACGGCCGCCGAGCTTGCCGAATCTACCGGCTTACATGAACGCTGGCTTTTGGAATGGCTCCGCAGCCAAGCAGCAGCGCAACTTATGCTCAGCGAAGACGGAGAAACCTTTTTGCTGGAGCCTGAAGCGGCCGCCGTGTTGGCCCGCAGCGAGTCACCAACCTTCGCTGCCGGTGCTTTTGCGGTGCTGCGCACCCCCGAAGTAGTTGACGGCATCGCTGATGCTTTTCACACCGGTTTAGGGCTGGACTACGACGGTCTGGGCGATCAGTCAGCTGAACATATCGAAGGAATCTTGGGCCCCATGACCCAAGCGTTATTGCTTCCCACCATTGTTCCCGCTTTAGAAGGCATTGTAGAAAAACTAACAGCCGGCGCTCGAGTCATAGACGTGGGGTGCGGGGGAGGCATGGTTATTGACCTCCTCGCCCAGAAGTTCCCGGCCTCCACCTTTGCCGGGTACGACCCTTCAGAAGGCGCCATCGCTTTAGCCACCGAACGCTTAAAAGACCACAGCAACGTTGAATTGCATTTGGCCGGAGGCGAAGACCTGCCACCAACCGGTGATGTCGACTTGATTATTACTTTCGACTGCATTCACGACATGCCCCGCCCTGACCTCACCATGACGGCCATTCGCCAAGCAATAGGTGATGACGGCACCTGGCTCATCAAAGACATAAAATCTAGCCCTCGGTGGGTAGACAACTTAAAAAACCCAATGTTGGCCATGATGTATGCCACCTCGGTGGGTTCTTGTTTGCAATCGGCCATGTCGGCTCCCGATGCGGTAGGGCTCGGGACCATGGGGTTCAACCCTAAAATGGCTAAGCAGATGACCGCCGAGGCGGATTTTACTCGTTTCACCATGCACGACTTTGACGACCCAACGAACCTCTATTACGAAGTGCGCCCTTAACTCGCGAGGGGCGGCAAAAGAGTTAAGGTAATAGCTTCAGGTCGCCCACGATGGTCAGAAGAAAACCACCCAGGGAGCATGCCCGGGGCATCTACGGGGCCTAACGCTAAAGCGGCAAACTGACGCTCCACAGGAGTGCTTTCGGGGCCTGCTGCATCAAGGAAACGAGCTACCCAACGCACGATGGCGCAACTTTTTACCCACGCTTTGCCCTGAGTGGTATTGAAAGAATCAAGGTCTTGGTCGGCAATTCTTAAGCACAAAGTATCAAATGGGGTAAGCGTGCTGCTCGTTTCGCTGGGTAAAGAAAAATTAAGCACTACCGACTCTGGAGGAAGTAGCGCCGCATCAATAAAACGTAGAGGATCCCCGACCCCACTGAGTATCACTGGCGGCGGAACGGGGGACAAGTTTAGCTCGCGTAAAAAGGGTGGAAAAGAAAGTGCGTCCAACACGGGGAGAACCAGGGTTGGTTCATGAAGCGCTATTGCCTCGGCAGCTAATTTTGCTTGGCCCGAGCAGAGCGCTCCCCCTTGGCAAGCGTAAGACACCACTCGCAAAGAGAAACCCAACGAGCGAAGGGGTTCCACCAGTTCACGGTTTATCAAATCAGCCAATGCAGGTTGATCGGGAGCAATGACCATTACTTCAGCGTCACCCGAAGGGTCCCATTGGGCAACGGTGAGTGCCGTTTCGTGTAAAAGGTCTTCGTCGAGCGGTGCGTCGCTCAGCAAAACCCCGGCGGCGGGGGTGCTTCCTTGAGCGGCGATAACCACGGTGTCTGAGAGAAGTTCCGCGCAACGGGTGCCGGTATTTTGAAATCCGAAAGCATCAATAACGACAACTGGCAAAAAATGTGAGGCGGCTAAACAAGAAGCATCTTGGAGTTCATGCAGAGAAGGCGAGGGCCCAGCCAAAACCGCTACCTCGACGATTTCTAGGTTTAAGAGATGACCAGAGACACCCCCGCACCGATTAAGCGCATCAATGAAGGGTGAAAGAGCGGCAGAAGGGGTGGGCGGGAAACCGAAGTCTTTTAAAGCCTCTTGTTCAGGTTGCAGGACCACCACCGTCCATAACGCTTCGTTCACTTGATCAAGAGCTTGTTTTGGGCGGCAAAAATGTTGAAGCGAACGGAACGGCTGGTCTCGGTCAATGGTTGATTCAAAGGAAAAAACCGGCGGGAGGCCGATCTCAGTTTCTGGCGGACTGGAGGGAAAGTTTTCGGGAGCCAGGGTGGTAGCGGTTGAGCTGGTGATGGTGGTTGGCACCAACAAGGGGGGGAAAGTGCGTGGCTCAGGAAAAGAACAAGCGGTCGCAAATAAAAATATTAGGCAACTAAATGCTGCGGAGAAAAATACTGAACGATTGGCCACTTAAAGAGCGTAGAGGCATCTTGAGGGCAGGTGGGGACGCTATGCCGGTTTCCGGCCATGCCAGTGTCTAACCTCCCTAAGGTGAGTGACGAGATTCCGATGGACGACGCAGAAGAGGCAGCCGACGACGCAGAAAATTCTGCTTCGGGAACCATGGTCCCTGAAGAGCATCGTCGTCGCCGGGTAACTTTTTTTCAGCGGGCTAAGGCCGAGAGAAGCCCGCTAGAGGGAATACAGGTCGAAGCGGGTGGACGGTGGAGCGAAGCAGAGGCAGACCGAAAGATACGAGAGTTTCTGATTCGCCTCGCCGGCGATCGAAAATTAGTTCATCACCCTGACCCCGTGGAGTTGGCGCGACACAATGACCTGATTTTGCTTTTCGGGCCAGAACAAGAAGAAACCTTTGCCGCCTTAGCGGTGCGCTTCCCGGACGAAACATTGGCCACCTGGACATTGTTGCTGAGCGGGGGAGACAGTTCCGAATCTTTTGGACCTCGTTCTCGGGCTGAGCGCCGCGACGAAGCGGCCCTAAGTAAGTCAATCAAAGTAGCGTTTCGCCGCCGGGTTTTAGGCATGGCCGCCATGGCTGCTCTCTTAATAATTGGCGGCTTGTTTGTTCGTACCTTGTTTGAAGAAGGCATAGTGGACCGCTCAGAACAATCTTTGTGGCTGACCGGCAGCGGCAACAGCCAAGACAGTCAAGACAGCCAAGAAGAACTTGCCCTTGGCTTGCCGATTGCTCTTCCTGAGTTAGTTGCTTCGATTGACACCTTGGTAGCAGTGGTGACTGGGGAAGGCCCAGTTGAAGAACGGGTGCGCACCGAAGTGCCCGAAGGATTGCTTTCGCATGCCCCGGGTGAAGTTTCTGCCACCATTTTTCGCCACCGAGGGGGCCAAGTTGCTTTGGTGGGTCCTGCGGGATGGATGGATGAAGCCTGTGTGAGAGTTTCGGTAGTAGATAATCGCTTGCGGCCCTTTGATGTGGTGACCCACGAGACCACTCCCGGAGCCTGCCCAGAAAACTTGCCGGGCCGGTTGGCCACCGTTGCTTGCCGAGGTGACACCGTGCTCATTCTTTCTCTGGGTATTCCCCAAGGAGAAGTATCGCTGGTTGAAGGCGGCACGAGTTGGCCAGAAGCGGTAAGGGTGGGGCTCGAAAGTCACCATGAGAATTGGGAAACTCTGGCTTTGCGGGGCACGATTTCTGTAGATACCGCGCAAGGCGACGTGGTGGTCCCTTCTTACCACGGAGAAAAAGGGGATACCATTTTGGTTCGCTTGGGAGTCGGAGGCTTCGGAGAATGTGTGTTGATGTAGCCTCGTGTGCTCGTTTACGGAGCAAGTTGAGAAATAGAGGTACGCTAGAGCCGTGGTAAATGCATCTCGAGATCGAGCAGTTCGCGCCATAGATTGGACCGGCGAACATGTGGTGACCCGGGTCCATACCGTTCGACGCCGGATGGATATGGCCATGCTGCGCGGCCAGGCTCGTTTGGAAAGCCCTCGGGTAGACCGTTACTTCCCATGGGTTTTAGCTGCTTCAGCTTGGCTAGTTTTTTCCTTCCTGTCTTTGGCTCGTCTGCACGACCTTGGCCTTCCCCAAGACTTAGGGCACTACCTACAAGCACTGCACCTTTTGGAAAATGGGGTAGCTCCCCAGATCACTGATTTTGGCATGAACCTTTTTGCCATGCAGGCGGCCTTTCTTTTCGTCCCGATAATTTGGTTGACCCAGTTGTTTCCGTCGGCCGAAACCATGCTGATCTTGCAGGCTCTCCCCCTGGCTTTAGCGGTAGTACCGCTCTGGCGAATTACCCGCCACTCTGGAAACCTGCGAATTGGAGCAGCCGGCGCATTGGTGGCGGCATACTTTTTTCACCCCTCAGTGCAAAACCTCAACTTGGCCGGTTTCCACCCCGAAGTTTTTGCGCTACCGGCCTTGTTGGCGGCTTATTTACAAGGACAAAAAGAACGATGGTGGGCGGTGTCGCTGTTGGCTTTTGTGGTGGTGGCGGCACGCTCTGACCTTGGGTTAGCGGTCATGGCGCTGGGCCTTGTCTTTGTGGGTGAAGAACGCCGGAACCCCGGATGGTTTCTGGCGTCTTTCGGTTTGCTCTGGTTCCTGATTATGGGGTTATTTGTTCAGCCCCTCATGGGTTTAGGCGAGTACCCACATTTGGCGGAGTTTGCTGCTTATGGCGATGGGGTATTTGGGGTGATGGGCGGGATGATTTCCCACCCTTTGGTGGTGATGGGCGATTTATTTGAACGCTCAAGCTTTGAGAAAGTCATGCTTTTAGTGGCCCCTGTTCTCTTCTTGCCCTTAGTAAGGATGCGCTATGTTGCTCCGGTTTTGCCATTGTTGGGCTTTTTCCTTCTGGCCGACGTTTCTTCCGGCGGACGAGGCAACCCTGAACAAGATGTAGGAATTCTGCCCTTTGTTTTTATTGCGGCAACCTATGCGTTGATGCGTATTGGGCAACCCGGGGTGCGACGTGTTTTGGTAGATCGCCGGGTGTTGGCGGTATTGGCGCTTACCGCAACCATGTTTTTTGTGCGAGACGCCGCATCGTCTCCTTACCAAGAGCCTTGGAATTGGGGCCACAGAGACGCCACTGATGTTGCTCGACTTGAGGCCGCCAGTGGCATAGACGCCTACGATCGGGTGTTGGCACACCCTGCGGTATTTAACCTGGTGGCCGAGCGTGAAACAATTCGTTCTCTGCCACTAAGGGATGCTTCTGGTGGCCCGTTTCTCGCGTCGGATGATCTGGTACTGGGCATCGACGTGGTGGTATTTGATGGGCCGGCCACCCGATGGCCGCAGCCCGATAGAAAAATATTTGGCCAGTCTTTACGAGTTCTAGGTTTTGAAGAAAGCTTCAACGTCGAAGGTATTCAAGTGTTTGTGCGCCGCTCCGACCGCTAGTTGAGCGCTTCTCGTAAGACCCATGCTACCTGATCCAGGTCGTCGGGGTCTCCCGGTTGCGCAAGAGAGAAATCCAAGTTGGCCATGGAGTCCAACGGTACGCAGTGCAGATGGGTGTGGGGTACTTCGAACCCGGCAATCATTAAGCCAACCCTTTGTGGCGAAAAAAGCGCTTGTTGCGCTTGGGCAACTCGGTGCGCCACGGCCATCAGATGCTGGGCGGTGGCCGCCGGTAGGGCGGTCCAAGGGTCGACTTCTTGACGAGGAACAATCAACACGTGCCCGCGATTCAAGGGGCGGATATCTACCATGACGACACACAGATCGTCTTCCCAAACCAGCCGACCGGGTATTTCGCCTTCCATGATGCGAGTAAATATTGAAGCCATGGTTGATCCTTGCTTTAGGGAGTTACGGATACAGATAAATCGTAGGCTGTCAGTGTGTCAGAGGAAACAACAACACCGCGAACTGGTTGGGCTGCTATCGCTACGGTACCAAACTTCATTAGTTTGATTCGCTTAGCGTGCATCCCGCTGTTTGTTTGGATGCTTTTCGGCGGAAGCAACCGGACCGACGCCGCTTTATTGTTGGGGGCTTTGGGGGCCACCGACTGGATAGACGGCTGGTTTGCTCGCCGCTTCAACCAAGTAACCGATTTGGGAAAAATATTGGACCCCACGGCTGACCGCTTGCTTCTCCTGGTGGCCGCTTTTTCCCTTATTGTTGAGGGATCGGTGCCCTGGTGGTTTGCGGTGCTGGCCTTAATCAGAGAAGGCTTGGTGGGGTTAGGTGCCTTAGTTTTGGCGGCGCTCGGGGCGCGAAGAATTGAGGTCACTTGGTGGGGGAAAACGGCGACATTTTCTTTACTTTGGGCATTCCCTTGCTTTTTGGCCGGCCAATCAACAGCCTTTGCCCATGAATGGTTTGCGGTAGCTGCTTGGATATTTGGCATTCCGGGTTTGGTGATTGCTTGGTGGTCAGCGGCAGGTTATTTACCGGAAGCTCGGCGTGCTTTGAGAGACGGCCGAGCCAACAAGTAAGTTGAGTAGGGGAGAGACCCACTTTGCTCTGCTCCATCTTGTAGGTTCTTGGTATGAACATTCCAACAGAACTTAAGTATTCGTCGGACCATGAGTGGATTGCGGTCGTTGAAGGGAGAACGCGAATCGGTATTACCGATTATGCCCAAGATGCCTTAGGGGACGTGGTCTATGTTGACCTTCCTCAAGTCGGTGACCACATAGCGGCCGGTTCAGTTTTTGGTGAAGTTGAATCAACAAAATCAGTTTCTGAACTTTTCGCACCGCTTTCCGGCACCGTGGTGGCCGTCAACGATGCCTTGGAAGGCACCCCAGAGTTGGTCAATAGCGATGCGTACGGTGAAGGGTGGATTTGCGAACTCGAAGGAACCGACCCTGGAGAGTATGAAGCATTGCTTGATGCTGCGGCCTATCAAGAGTTGCTTGAGGGTCAAGGCTAAACGATGGCCACGGTCGTTTGCTCTGGGTGCGGTAACGAAGACAACCGGTCGGCGCGTTTTTGCCCATCGTGTGGCCAACCTATGGCCGAATCCCGAGAAGAAAAAACAGATGTATTTGAACTTTCGGAGATCCTTCCTCATGAACAAGATCGGGCGAAGTTTCCTCAGAACTGCGGGCTCTTTGTTATTGAATCTGGCCCCAAAGCAGGCGCCCGCTACGGGTTGGAAGCAGAAGACACCACCCTGGGGCGCCATGGGGATGCGGGGATTTTTCTTGATGATGTTTCGGTGTCACGTCAACATGCTGCTGTTAAACGAACCGGTGACCATTACGTAGTCACCGACGCTGGTTCGTTGAACGGGACCTATGTAAACCGGGTTCGTATTGAGTCAACGGAACTTCATGACGGAGACGAACTCCAGATTGGGCGCTTTCGGCTGGTTTTCTTTCACGGCACGGCGAACTAGCAACAATGAGCGGTAATCAAGCAGCCAGCGGAGAAGCAGGCAAAGGTGCGGGAACGCTTTCCATTGGCGAGGTATTGGCCGGGTTAGAAGAAGAGTTTCCGGACATAACGGTGTCAAAAATCCGCTTTTTGGAGGCTCAAGGGCTACTCGACCCCGAACGGACACCTTCCGGCTACCGCCAGTTTTCTGGTGAGGATGTGGTGCGACTTCGTTGGATTTTACGCCAGCAGCGCGAACATTTTTTGCCACTGAAGGTCATTCGTCAACTACTGGATGAAGCGGGTGGCGAAATACCTGACGGCCCCGAAGAGGGAGACCCCGCGGAGGTGGAGCCCTTTCGGGAGCGAGCACGCCGCGGGCCGTTGGTGGGGTCGGTCAGTGTCAGCCGTGAAGAACTCGCCCAGGCGGTGGGTGTTGATCTTTCGGTGGTGGAAGAACTTGAGCGCATGGGTTTAGTGGTCGGGCACCAAGCGGGTTCGGCCACGGTGTTTGACGATGATGCGCTTTTGGTAGCCAAACTTGCTTCACGGTTCCTTGTTTTAGGATTTGATATACGGCACCTCCGCATGTATTTGGTGGCCGCTCAACGCGAAGCGGGGGTGTTTGAACAAGTGCTGCTTCCTCGACTACGTGATGACCAAAAAACCCGAGCAGCGGTGCAAGGGCAACTTGATGAACTCACCGAAGCAGGCTCTCGGCTACGCGAGATCATGTTGCGTCGTTCCTTAGGGAAGCTCGGTAGGCCATGACCGCAACTATGTTGTATAACCGGTCGTCGCTGGCCCAACGAGCAACTGCTCTGGGCGAAGAGCTAACCGAAGTGCTTGACGAAGGCGCCTTAATCGTCGGGGTCTTAAAAGGCTGTTTGCCGTTTATGGCCGATTTGGTGCGTTCCGTTGATGTGCCCGTAGAGCTTGAGTTTTTGGCCCTTAGTGGGTTTGCTCGCGATAGCGGGCGGGTGCGCCTTACGCGAGACATCGAAATGGACATAACGGGTCGCCAAGTAGTTTTGGTAGAAGATCTTGTCGATACCGGGATGCGGCTGAATTTTTTGCTCCGCCATCTTAAAGATCGCAACCCGGGAGAAATACGTGTTTGCACCATGTTCGACCGGGCCGAGCGTCGGGTGTTGCCCGCAACCTTGCATCATGTGGGGTTCCCCTTGGACTCTTCGTTTGTGGTGGGGTATGGGTTAGACCATCTTGGACGGTTCCGTAATCTTCCCGACTTGGTCACGGTCCCTTTAATAGAATTAGAAGCCAACCCTGATGAAATCTGTGCCGAGGTGTATGCCTTGAGTCAGCGATACGCAGCAGATGAGGTAACGGCATGATCAAAATGAAAATCGTCAACATTCAAGAGGTGCTGCCCACGAATGCGCCGGTGGTTCTCTTGGGCGAAGAAGAGGGCGAGCGTTTGCTGCCCATCTTTATTGGCCGCCCTGAAGCCACAGCTATTGGCCTGGCCCTCGCTGACCAGCGGCCACCCCGTCCCATGACCCACGATTTGTTGGCGTCCATGGTGGAAACTTTTGGTTGGCAAGTCGAACGAGTGGTGATTACCGACTTGCAGGAAAAAACGTTTTTTGCCGAAATCTATTTTCGCGGACCGGTAGGCGTTGAGGTAGTGCCGTGCCGCCCCTCGGATGCTTTGGCTCTAGCGGTGCGCAGCAACGGTGAAATTTATGTGGAAGAAAAAGTCTTGGACCAAGCGGGGTATCTTTCCGAAGATGACGACTCTGGCCAATCAGAAGAAGAAGTCGAAGAGTTCCGAGCGTTTCTTGACAACGTGAACCCTGATGATTTTGCCGGCGGAGACTCAGAACCCAGTTAACCGGGAGCCTCGGCGCAGGCTCAACAGCGGAGCCATGAGCAAAGAGTTGAACTTGGTGGCTGTATCGCGTACCCTATTAGGAAGTCACAGTGACGTAACTACGCCCCTGTGATCTGGGCCGCGCAAGCCACCCCAGCCACCAGGAAACGAGGGAAACCATGACGGTCACCGAAGCAAGCGAAGGCTACACCGGGAAAAAAACGGCAGAAATTGTCGGCATTACCTATCGTCAATTGGACTACTGGGCACGCACCGACCTTATTCGCCCATCGCTGACCGATGCCTCGGGCTCCGGGAGTCGCCGTCGCTACTCCTACCGAGACCTCTTAGAGCTCAAAGCGGTAAAGACTCTCCTGGATGCCGGTATTCGCCTTGAGTTGGTGAGAGAAGTATTTACTTACCTTTCTGAAAACCTTGATGAAGATGTGACGCAAGTGAACTTAGTGATCAGTGGCAACCGGTCGGTCATGGTGCGTAGCGGTGAAGAAATCGTTGACTTGCTGCGCAACGGCCAAGGGGTGTTGAATATTTTGCCGCTGGCCGGAGTAAAAGAAGAAGTCGATACCAAAATTATTGAGCTTTACCCTCAAGGGCGACGCGCCGAAGCTGACAAAGATCTTCAACAGGTGGTCGGCGAATAAGCACCGAGGCCAAAATGAACCAAGTGCAACAACTCCATCCACCACAAGATACGGCGGAGTTTGCCCACGAGTCAGAACAACGCATCGCGGAACTGTTCGACTTCTACGGCATCGCCTGGGAATACGAGCCCGAAACATTTGTCTTGTCGCAAGGAGCAGATGGTCTCCCTACTTCGGCTTTCACCCCGGACTTTTATCTCCCCGATCATGATATCTACCTTGAAGTTACGACCATGCGCCAGCCCTTGGTGACCCGAAAAAATCGTAAGATCCGCCAATTGCGCGAACAACGCCCAGATATTGAGATCCGTATCCTTTATCAACGTGATGTAGCACGACTCTTTTCTCGGCACGCTGCATAAGAACGATATGGCCGAGTTAAAAAAGTCTTTGCTTGATGCACAGCATCGAGTGGCCGGAGCCCGCATGGTGCCCTTCGGCGGTTGGGACATGCCAGTTTCGTACCCGACGGGAACATTGACCGAACACTTGGCCTGCCGCAACCAAGCAGCGCTTTTTGATGTGAGCCATCTGGGATCGCTAGAACTTACCGGACCAAAAGCTTTCGACCAATTGCAGTATGCGCTTTCCAACGATCTTCGACGTATTGCTCCGGGCAAAGCGCAATACACCCATCTACTCGACCCCCGAGATGCTTCGGTGGTTGACGACATCATTGTTTGGTGGCTAGAGCCCGAACGGTTTTGGGTGCTTCCAAACGCCGCAAATGCGGCCGGTGTAACGGCGGCCCTCTCTCAAAGCGTTGACCGCCGACCGGAACGGGCTTTGCTGGCCGTGCAAGGCCCCGAGGCTAAACAGCGTTTGGCCACTGTGTCGGCCGAAGCAGCCCAAGTAGGTCGCTTCCGCGTTAAAGAAATTGTCTGGCAAGGGCATCAGTTATTGGTGGCAGGCACCGGTTACACCGGTGAACAAGGAGTCGAAATCGCTGTTCCTCAAGCAGCAGCAGAAAGCCTTTGGGCAGCGTTGGTGGAAGCCGGCTGCGACCCAGCAGGCCTCGGGGCTCGCGATACGTTGCGCCTCGAAGCAGGCCTCCCTCTGCATGGCCACGAATTAGGCCCAGAAATAACGCCACTTGATGCCGGCCTGGGCTGGGTAGTGGGCTGGGATAAAGAAGCGTTCATAGGTCAAGAAGCCCTGTTGGCAGCGCAAGAAAAGGGGTTGCAAAAACGGTTACGAGGGTTAACCGTTGAAGGGCGCCGGCCGCCTCGAGAAGGACAAACCGTACTTAAAGACGGAGAAGCGATAGCCACCCTAACGAGCGGCAACTTTTCACCAGCCTTGGGTCACGGGATCGCCCTCGCCTTTTTGCCGCCGCACCTGCTCCCCGGAGAAACAGTGACCATCGACCAGCGGGGCACCGAGGTGCCGGCACAAGTTGTAAAACTTCCCTTTGTGGGGTAGCTAGTTTTTTAGTTCGGGCTGTTCACGCAGAATCTGCTCAAATAAGGGTTGGCCGCTAAACCAACTGGAGAAATCGTTCCCCACATATTTGTGCGTGTGTTCTGCTGTGGCGTGATCCAAGACCACTGGCGTGCCTGCAGCTTCGGCCAACAACTGTGCTTGACAGGTGCGTTCCATGGTGACGAACAACCAGACAGCCTCATCGACACTGCCCCCTACCGTCAAGAGCCCGTGGTTGCGAAGGATCGCTGCTTTGTTGCTGCCTAAAGAGTCGGCAATGCGGGCGCCTTCTGAAGGGTCGGTGACCACCCCGGTGTAGTCATCAAAAAGCACATGATTGCCGTAAAAAATGCAAGCGTCTTGAGTAATGGGGTCAAGCATGCGACCCAACGAGGACCAAGCCTTTCCGTAAAGAGAATGCGAGTGAGCAGCCGCTATGACCTCGGGGCAGTTCATGTGAATGCCAGAGTGGATAGCAAAAGCGGCCGCATTTACGGCGTAGTTGCCTTCGAGGATTTCTCCGGTGTGGGACACCAAGAGTAAATCTGAAACAGAAATATCAGAAAATGGTTGGCCCAAAGCGTTTACCCAAAAGGCATCGGTTTGTTCTGGATCGCGCACCGTAATATGGCCGGCCACCCCTTCGCTGAAACCAAATTTTCCAAAAATACGAAAAGCAGCAGCTAAGCGTTCTTTGCGGTGCGCTCGCTCTTCTTCCACCGAGGCGAAAGAAGGAGGCTCATAGTAATACGGTTTGCTGCCGGCGCCGGGAGGGATGGCCATGGGTGCTCCTTGGGTAGAAGCGCAGTGTAGAACCCGGAAGCTGCTTAGATGGCATCGAGAACGTCGACGGCTTGTTGGCGCAGCCAATGGTCAGCCAAAGTCAACAAAGCCATGGCCTCTACCAAAGGAACGGCGCGGGGGAGCACGCAAGGGTCATGGCGCCCTTTGGCTTCTAACGTCACCGGTTGGTTATTGGTGTCGACAGTTTTTTGGGCCGAAGAAATGGTCGCCGTGGGTTTAAAAGCCACCCGAAAATAGAGATCCGCCCCGTTCGATATGCCGCCTTGAACGCCACCGGAATGATTGGTATCAGTAACCGGGCCTTCCGGCCCGGGGCTGAAGGGATCGTTGTGGCTTAACCCGGTCATAGCGGCGGACGCAAAACCGCTGCCAATGTCGAACCCTTTTGCGGCGGGCAAAGAAAGCATGCCTTTGGCTAGATCCGCTTCGAGGCGATCAAAAACGGGTTCACCGAGACCCACCGGCATTTGGCGAACCACGCAAGTAACGGTGCCTCCCAGCGAGTCACCTCGTCGTCGGGCGTCTTCGATAGCCGTAGTCATGGCGGCCGCCGCTTCAGGGTCGGGGCAACGAGTGGGGTCGGCCTCGACGTCGGCCAAAGTAACCGTTGAAGAATCAACACTGGAGCCGATGGTGTGCACCTGAGAAACCCAAGCCAAAACTTCCAGGCCGCAGGTTTGGGTCAGCAACTGGCGAGCGACCGCACCAGCGGCTACCCGGCCAATGGTCTCACGAGCGCTGGAGCGCCCGCCGCCTTCCCAATTGCGTAAACCATATTTTGCTTGATAAGTGAAGTCAGCGTGAGATGGGCGGTAAGTATCTTTGAGATGATCGTAGGCCGCAGGGCGCGCATCGGTGTTGCGTACCAAAACAGCAATGGGTGTGCCGAGCGTGCGGCCTTCAAAAACCCCGGAAAGAATTTCTGCCTCATCGGCTTCTTGGCGTTGTGTGGTGAGTCGGCTTTGCCCGGGACGCCGCCGGTCTAAATCGGCTTGCAGATGGTCTACCGAGAGGTCTAAACGCGGCGGACAACCATCAATAACTACTCCGACGCCACCGCCGTGGCTCTCGCCCCAAGTGGCGATACGAAAAAGATGTCCAAATGAGCTGCTCACAAAGGCGAGCATAGGGCAGACGGCGCCCGCTGCCGGTTTCTTTATTTTGTAAAGAACTGCTAATTTTAAAGGATGCCTGAAACGACCTTAAATATTGCCAGCGCTTGGGAAGCAATAGCCGACACCATTGGCGACAATATTGCGCTTACCGCAGCGGGGGAACACACCTCCTGGACCGAGTTCGATCAGCGAGCAGCAGCTCTGGCCTCCACCATGGAAAGCCACGGGCTGGGCCCCAACGCCAAAGTTGCGCTCTACCTTTACAACGGCCCTGAATATTCTGAAGCTCAATACGCCGCCTTCAAAGTGCGGGCCGTACCCGCCAACGTCAACTATCGCTATCTTGACGAAGAGTTGGCCTACATTTTAAACAACGCCGACGCGGAAGCGCTTTTTTTTGACCACACCCTCGTGGAGCATGTAGAAGCAGCGCGCCGCCACTGCCCGCAACTAAAAGTAGCTATTCAAGTAGGAGGAGACAAGTGCCCCGAGTGGGCGGTCTCTTACCAAGAAGCTGTGAAAAGCGCCCCCATGAAGCGCATCGAACGTAATGGTGAAGACCTCTGGTTTCTTTATACCGGCGGCACCACTGGCATGCCAAAAGCCGTCATGTGGAACCACAGCAACCTGTGGGGGTCAATGACCGCCACCTTCCGCCCTTATAAAACACTTCCTCCTATTACCCCACAAGAAGCAGCCGAAATTGCCCTACGGGTTACCAGCCAAGGAAAAGAAATACGCCAACTCTGTGCCGCACCGCTCATGCATGGAACCTCCGGCCTGAGCGGTCTGGCCACCCTCAGCCACGGCGGGTCACTTACCACCCTGACCGGGCATTCCTTCGACGCCAACGAACTCTGGGACACCATTGAGCGAGAAAGGATTACCATGGTCAGCATCGTCGGCGATGCTTTCGCCAAGCCCATGGTTGATGCCTTAGATCAAGCTCAAGACAGGGGAGAGCAGCGGGATCTCTCGTCTCTGCGGATGGTTCTTTCTTCTGGCGTAATGTTTAGTGCTCCGGTGAAAGAACGCCTCTTGGCGCACGTAGATCTTTTGGTGGTTGATACTTTGGGATCCAGCGAAGGGACCGGCATGGCCGCCCAAGTCAGTTCACGGTCCGCTCAGCGGTCGGGCACCGCAAAATTTTCCTTAGGTGAACACACCCGGGTTTTCAACGACCAAAGAAAAGAGGTGGTGCCGGGCTCCGGCGAAAAAGGTCAGCTGGCTTTGGGGTACCCCTTGCCGCAGGGCTACTACAAAGATCCAGAAAAAACTGAAGCGGCATTTCCGACGGTAAATGGTCGCCGCTGGTCCATACCCGGGGACTACGCCACCGTTGATGAAGAAGGCACTATCACCCTGTTGGGAAGGGGATCGGCCTGCATCAACACCGGCGGAGAAAAGGTCTACCCAGAAGAAGTAGAAGAAGCCCTCAAAGCATTGTCCGCGGTACGCGACTGCAACGTGGTGGGCCTTGAGGATGAGCGGTGGGGCCAAGCAGTGACCGCAGTAGTAGAACTAGAAGCCGACGCTCTTCAAGGCGAAGACCCAGAAAATATTTTGCGTCAAGAAGTCCGCGCCATTTTGGCCGGTTTTAAAATACCAAAACGCATCGTGGTCGTAGAACGCATTGAGCGCAGCCCGAACGGGAAAACTGATTACCGCTGGGCCAAAGAAACCGCCCAAGCGGCAATCGGCACTACTGACAGTTAGATATTGTCAAAAATTGCTTTGGCAGTTGGGTCGCTTTGGTGGCGAATCTCTTCGTGACGAGTAGCGATGGCGGCGAGATGTTCTTCGTCGGTGAAGATCCAAAACTTTTTGTCCAGTACCGCATCGTGAACTAAGTCGGCCACCGTTTCAGGGCGTAAAGCATTGGCCTGCATGTATTCCATGATGGCGGCTCGGCGAATTTCATCTTCTTGAGAAGGCGGCTCGGCGAGAGCATCGGTGAGTTCCTCGGGCTGGTTACGGTCAGAAACAAAAATATTAGTGGCGACAAACCCCGGGCAAAGACAAGAAACCCCCACCGCTGAATCTTCTTGACGCAACTCAGCAAACAAAGTTTCCGCGATGGTTACCGTGGCATGCTTAGAAGCGTTATAGGGCGCCATGCCGGCAAACGAAGTGTGGCCAGCTACCGAAGCAGTAAGCACCACATGGCCATCATCTTGAGTCAACAGGCCCGGTAAAAAAGCCTCTAGGCCGTAAATGATTCCGTAAAGGTTGACCCCCAGAACCCAATCCCATTGTGCCGCCGTTAACTCAGCGATAGTGCCGCCGCTGGCTACCCCAGCATTGAGGCACAGTACGTGGGCCGCTCCGTAAGTTTCCATGACCTGTTGGTGAAAATTTTGTACCGAAGCCTGGTCAGAAACATCGCAAGGAACGCCAATGACCTCGGTTCCCGAGGCTCGAAGTTCGGCCACCGTGGCCTCAAGCACCGGTTCTTCAATGTCGGCTAACGCCAACTTCATGCCTTGAGCGGCAAACCGCTGAGCGAATGCCCTCCCTAAGCCCGAAGCGCCCCCCGTTATTACCGCTACTTTGCCACCCAAGTTTTTCATAGTTTCTCCTTTGGTCAGAGTCTGGCCCAGAAACAAGAGAAACTAAAACTCCAGCAACGCTTGTTCGACGACTTCTGGCATAGCGGGGTGAATGTAAAACTGCCCGCGAGCCATTTGGTCAACCGTTTGCCCAAAAGCCATGCCTTGAATAAGTTGTTGAATGAGCGTCGGAGCATGAGGCCCAATTAAATGGGCGCCCAGCAAAAGGCGGGTTTTAGGGTCGGCTAAAAGTTTGACAAAACCGGCGGTGTCTTCCATAGCCCACCCATACGCAGTATCGGCGTAGTCGCGTTGAGCGACCAAATAAGGAAGGCCTTGAGCGTCTAAGTCGCGTTGGTTGGCGCCGATAGTAGCAATTTGCGGATGGCCAAACACTGCGTAAGGGGCCAGCGAACGGTCCACCGAATGGAGGTCCTCCGGGTAAGTCAGGTTATGTAAAACCACCTTGGCGTCGGCGTTGGCCAAATGCTTCAACTGAACAGGGTTGGTGATGTCGCCTAAGGCCCAAACGTTGGGTACCACGGTTTGTAAATGTTCGTCAGTAAGCACGTGACCGCGCTCATTGACGGTTATGCCGCCGGCGGTCACGTCCAGAGTGTCGCTATTGGGTTGGCGTCCGGTAGCCACCAAAAGTTGATCAGCGACCAGGGTGGATCCATCAGATAGGTCAAGGGTGAAGTCTTTTTCGTGGCGCACGGCATCAACGGTGACCCCCATGACGAGATCCATGCGCTGGCCATAGATTTCGGTAATGCGTTCCGAAATAGCGGTATCCATTTCGCGAAGCAAATGATGGCTTCGGTTTACCATGGTCACCTTGCTGCCCAAAGCAGCAAAAACATGGGCCATTTCTACGGCAATAAAACCACCGCCCAAAATGACCAGATGGCGAGGAAGCTCATCTAAGCGCATGACCGAATCTGAGGTGACGTAAGGGCTTTCCGCTAAGCCCGGCACTTCAGGGATAACCGGGCGCGCTCCGGCTGCTAAAACAATACGTTCAGCGGTGACCGTTTGGCCATTGATTTCGACCGTGCGTTCGCCGATGAACCGAGCAGAATGCGGATACACCGTGGTGTTGGCTAAAGACTCTCGATAGGCCAACCCGCTTTCGGCAATAGGGTCAATGCGGCCAAACACGCGGTCCCGGATGGCCGGCCAATCTGCGCCATCGAAAGAAGTTTTGAGCCCGAAACCTGCACTATTTTGCGCTTGGTAAGCCCGGTCAGCGGTATGGACAAACATTTTTGATGGAATGCACCCACGATTCAAACAGGTGCCACCAAAAACCCAAGGCTCCGCTATAGCAACATCCCAGTGGCGGTGATCGTCGCCCGTAACTGAGTTGCCAGAACCGGCACCGATTATTAGCAGATCATGATGGGGCATGGTTTCTCCGAACGAAGCTTAGATAAAAAGAAACCCTAGCCGCAGAGATTCTCTTCCCTCTCTACGATGTCTCTCGATAATCATCGAGGGAAGGACAAGCGCAAACCAAGTTTTTATCCCCGTAAGCGGCATCTATGCGGCCCACCGGTGGCCAGTACTTGTCCTTTTGTAAATAAGAAAGCGGGTAAGCCGCCAACTCTCGCGAATAGGGGCGATCCCACGATCCAGCGAGATCTTGAGCGGTATGCGGAGCGTTAACCAATGGGTTGTTTTCGGCCGGCCAATCGCCTTGAGTTACCTGGCGCACCTCTTGGGCGATGGCCACCATGGCATCGCAGAAAGAATCCAGCGTGGCCAAACTCTCCGACTCGGTAGGTTCCACCATGAGGGTTCCCACTACGGGAAAAGAAACGGTCGGTGCGTGAAAGCCGTAATCGATAAGGCGTTTGCAAAGATCATCGGCAGAAACACCGGCCTCTTTAACCCATCGGGTATCCAAGATACATTCATGGGCCACTAAAGAATTCTCGCCACGGTAAAGAACTGGAAAGTCATCGCTTAACCGGGCGGCGATGTAGTTGGCCGACAAAATCGCTATCTCAGAGGCCTCGGTAAGCCCGGTACCACCCATCAAGGTGATGTAGGCCCAAGTGATGGGCAACACCCCAGCAGACCCCCACGGAGCAGCAGAAATAGCTCCTACGCCAGTTGCGGGGCCGGCCTCTTTGACCACCGGGTGGTTGGGTAAAAAGGGTGCTAAGTGAGCGCCCACCCCGATGGGCCCCACCCCGGGGCCGCCACCGCCATGAGGTATGCAAAAAGTTTTATGCAAATTGAGATGCGAAACATCAGCGCCAAAGCGCCCCGGACGGGCTAAACCCACCATGGCGTTGAGGTTGGCGCCATCTAAATAAACTTGACCCCCAGCATCGTGGACCATGGCGCAAATTTGCGTAATCTCGGGCTCAAAAACCCCATGAGTTGACGGGTAGGTGATCATGAAAGTAGAGAGTTCCTTGGCATGGAGAGTCGCTAACTCATCTAAATGCTTAAGATCAACGTTCCCTTGGTCATCGCACTCCACCACGACCACCTTGAGGCCGGCCATGACGGCGCTGGCCGCATTGGTTCCGTGTGCCGAAGCGGGTATGAGGCAAATGGTGCGCTCTGGGTGGCCTTGTTGGTGGTGCCACGCCTGAATGGCCAGCAACCCGGCCAACTCGCCTTGTGACCCAGCGTTGGGCTGTAAAGAAACGGCGGCGTACCCAGTAATTTCCACCAGCATTTGCTCAAGGTCAGCAATCAACTCGTGGTAGCCCGCCACCTGCTCGGCGGGGGCATAAGGATGCAGGCCAGAAAACTCCGGCCAGGTAATCGGCATCATTTCAGTGGTGGCGTTGAGCTTCATGGTGCAGGATCCCAAAGGAATCATGGTGCGGTCTAAAGCGAGGTCGCGGTCCGATAAGCGCCGGAGCCAACGCAACATTTCGGTTTCACTTTGATGCGCTAAGAAGCAGGCGGCCTGGCAAAAATCCGAAGTTCGTTGCAACGATGATGGAATGCCGTCGGAAGTCGAGGCATCGATCTCAACCACCGAGAGGCCAGAAAGACCAAAGGCTTCCCAAATGGTTTCGACTACTTCGCTGCTGGTGGTTTCATCCAAGCTAAAGGCCACATGGTCTTGGTCAACGAGGCGAAGGTTTACTTGCCCTTGGCGTGCCGCCTCGACGATTTGTTCCGCCTGACCTGGAGCATGAATGGTGGCGGTGTCAAAAAAAGATTCGGCAGTCGAGCGAAACCCGTGTTGAGCGAGGCCCGCTACGGTCACCGCCGTCAAGCGGTGCACCCGTTGGGCAATACGTTTGAGGCCTTCTGGGCCGTGGTAAGCAGCGTAAAGCGCAGCCACGATGGCTAAGAGCACTTGGGCCGTGCAAATATTTGAGGTGGCCCGTTCTCGACGAATATGTTGCTCACGGGTTTGCAAAGCCAAACGCTGTGCTGGTTGACCGTTTACGTCAACGGAGGTACCCACCAAGCGGCCGGGAAGCATCCGTTGGTGTTTTTGGTTAACGGCCATAAACCCGGCATGTGGGCCACCGAAACCCATGGGAACGCCGAACCGTTGAGCGGAACCCACCACAACGTCAACCCCTAATTCTCCCGGGGGAGTGATTAAACAAAGGGCGAGCAAATCGGCGGCTACTGCTACCCCTGCGCCGTTTGTATGAAAGCGTTCAACTACCGGGGAGAGGTCGCGAAGTCGGCCATCTCCGCCGGGATACTGGACTAAAACACCGAAGCAACCGTCAGCGATGGGGTCGTTCCACGGGTCACCCACCAAGATATCTAACCCTAAAGGAGTGGCGCGAGTGCGGAGAACCTCAACGGTTTGTGGGTGGCACTGCTCATCAATGAAAAAAGTGTCCCCTTTGCCGCGTCCGGCCCGATGCAAAAGCGCCATGGCTTCAGCGCCTGCAGTGGATTCATCAAGCAAAGAAGCGTTCGCTATTTCCATGCCTGCCAGGTCGGCAACCATGCTTTGAAAGGCTAATAAAACTTCAAGGCGCCCTTGGGATATCTCTGGCTGGTAGGGGGTATAAGCGGTATACCAACCGGGGTTCTCCAACACATTGCGCACAATGACCGAGGGGGTAAAGGTGTCGTGCCAGCCTGCTCCTAAACAACTGGTAAAGACACTGTTTTTGTCGGCTAAGACCCGGAGTCGATCAAGAACCTCGGCTTCTGAAACGGGCCCGGGAAGGTTTAAAGGCTCAGTGGAACGAATAGAGGCGGGCACCGTTTGGTCAATGAGTTCTCGAAGCGAACTCATCCCGATGGTCTCAAGCATGTGTTGACGATCAGACAGGCTCGGGCCAATATGGCGAGGCACAAACTCGGCCGGGCTGAAGAGTTCTTCTAATGGGCGAAAAGACGTTTTGGTCATCGGTTCCTCAGAGGTATGGGTACGTACGCATAGGGATAACGCACCCTCCTCTGTCCGAAACCTGAGAGATGGACTGCAGAAACCTGCAGCTTGCCCCGTCGGTGGGTCGCAAAACGACCGCTCTCCAGAGTGCCGGCCACTGCGGTCCGGTTGCCTGAGAGTTTCCGAGGGCGGTTGCTCCTTCGGCGCTTCGGTATTCCGAAGCTCTCCCACAGTGGTGTAGTCAGCACTGCTTAGGTTAGCGGGGTTAACACGGTTTGAGGGAGATCATCGGCGTCATGTGGTCTCAGAGTCATCATGACGCGGAATTTGCTGAGGGGGTCTGGAGGGGGAGTGCGGGGCGGTAGGGTCGCGAGGTACTTTTTATTTGCCAACGATGCAGAAATAGTTTAAATGACCGTAGATCGCCAAGAAATCTCCTTGCTTGTTATGGCCGGCGGTCTGGGTTCGCGCTTTGGCGGCAACAAACAGTTGGTGGCGGTAGGGCCCAATGGGGAAGCTTTTTTGGATTACGCCATAAACGATGCCCATGACCTGGGGCTCGGGCAAGTGGTAATCGTGGCCCGCACCGACCTCCAAGCACCGCTTCGTGCCCACCTAGACGCTCAACATGGTGAGGATTTTCCGGTAACCATCGTGCATCAAGACACTTACGGCCCGACCCGAGCCAAACCGTGGGGAACCGGGCACGCCGTGTTGAGTGCCACAAGTGCGTTAACCGGGCCCGTGGTGGTGGTTAATGCCGACGACCATTATGGATCTACTGGTATCGCCCAGGCCGTTAAAGCCCTCGAAGGCACGGAAGGTAATGCTGCGGTATTGGTTGCTTTCGAATTGGGTCGCACCTTGTCTGCTACTGGTTCGGTTTCTCGAGGGGTCTGTCGGATTTCTCAGGGGTGTTTAGAAGAGTTGGTAGAGACACACGGGATTCGCGCTGAAGGGAACCGTATTTTGGCTGATGACCCTTCAGGTGAACTGTCAGCTGATGCGCCGGTCTCTATGAACTTGTGGGGGTTGAGCGGCGAGGCAGTGGATCGCTTAGCTGGACAGTGGGCCTCGTTTTACGCGCAAAACAGCGACGACCCTTCGGCCGAGTTTTTACTTCCCGAAGCACTGGATCAACAGCGGGCCGAAGGGCTTCTCGAAGTGTTGGTGGTGCGGTCAAAAGAAAAATGGACCGGGGTTACCAGCCGAAAAGACCTCAAAGCAGCCCAAGCAGCTTTTGCCGGCTAATGCTCAGCTAAACGGGCATCGTCAAAGTCGAGGCCCGGGAGTTCGGGCTGCAGGTTGAAGCCCATTTCAGAAGCCAAGGTGAGGATGGTTTGCTCGCATTCCAGCCAGTTTGTTACACGCGGCCCGGCTAGTTTTTGGTTGTAGGGAGCGTCAAAGACAATGACCGTGTTCCCTGAGTCACGCAAACCGTTTACGTTGTGTGCCGCATCATCAATGTAAATGTCGGCTTCGATCTCTGGCTTATCACCGAGAAAGCAAATATCTCGGTAGGGGATTCGTGACTGGTCGAGCCATTCCACGGTATCGGTGACGGCTGTGGCATGACCCCAATTGACATAAAGACGGTGGGTGATAATGCGTATCCACACCCCGGCATCGGAGAGGCGCCAGAGCACCTCGGAAGCATTTTCAAAAACAGGCATGGAACGCAACATGCGATGTTCGTTAACCGCTAAATGGTGGAGTTCTTTGAATTGGTCTCCGGTGAGGTTCCATTCGGCAAAATCCCAGCCTCGTTGGTCGGGGAGGCTGGCCGGGTCGACGTTGAGTTCCTGGGCTACCACGGAGCGAAAAGCGGTGGTGTAGTCGCCGCAAACACCGTCGAGGTCAACACCGAGAATTAAGGTTTCTTTAGTCATAGAAGAGACGCTACCGTCCGCAGTCTTTTCTTGGCCAGAAAGCACAAAACCCCCTGCGGCCCGAAAGCCACAGGGGGTTTTGCGAAAAACGAATTAGCCGCGGGCGAGACCCTTGCCAAGGGCGCTGATTGCTGCGTCTTTGACTGGGATAAAGGCCACAATGGCGATTGCTGTTGCTACGTCGGTACCGAAGTCACCCAATTGAGCGATTTCAACTCCGCCGTAACCGAGTGCACCTACCTCGGAAAGCATTACGAACAGGTAAGCCCAAATGAGGTTCAGGTTTGTTCCAACGAGTGGAAGGCCCTTAAGCATTCCGTTTACGCCAGCCAAATCTAAAATGCTGTTGATTACTGCCATGACGCCCTGGAAGACCATTGCAAGAATGATCAGTCCGAGAATTGTTGCCATCATAATGATGTATCCCCTTTATATGGTTAGCTCGGTCAAGCCGGAATTGACCTGTCCGAGTAATCACTAAACGGTAGATGGGTCTTTGGTGGTTGTACAGGGATCACCGTCAAAGGTGTAGTGAGGCGACTACGCAACGTGAAACAGGGTTTTTGGTGTTTCAGTAGGGTTACGAAAATATTGCGATCAGGTTGAGATGGTTTCTTCGTGGTAATCCTCTTCGACATTGACTTGCCACACGTCGTGATCGGCACCGAGCAAATTTTCTACCGTCAACATGGCAGTCAACATGGAGTGGTCTTGGTTGTTGTATCGATGCATGCCGTTGCGCCCCACCGGGTGAACGTTGCTGGCGTGTTCGGAGAGCCACCCACGGAGCACCTCTACGTTGGCTCGGTAAGCAGCGTCGTACATTGGGTAAGCCCTCGGCATGCGCACCACATGGCCTCCTTGCACCAGGGCGAGGTCAACGAGGCCCAACACGGAGAGTTCTTTGGTGGCTTGAGCAATTAAGTCCTCATCGCTCGCTTCCCACAAGTGGTCGCCTTCGGTGACGAAATACTCTAGCCCTAAACAAGTGCGGCCTTCTTTTACCATGTGTGGTGACCATTGGCCAAAGTTTTGTACGCGCCCTACCTCAACGTCTGGAGAATGGATGTAGATCCAGTTGTCTTCAAACCCCTCCTCGACCGGAACAATTAAGGCCACGGTAAGAAAATCGCGAAAAGTTAGCGAATCGGCGGCCAACTGCACCTCATGAGGAACCGGAGGGTCCATGGCCTTGAGTAAGTGGGGGAGCGGCATAGAAGAAATGATGTCACTAGCCGGAAAAACTGAAGGTCCCGAAGGCCCCGTGCTATGAACCGAAGTGGCACGGCCTTCTGCGTGTTCGATGCGAGTCACGTGGTGTTCCAGGTGAACCGTGCTGCCCTGATCGGTAACCAGTTGATGACATCTTTCCCACATCATGCCGGGGCCGAAACGAGGGTATTCAAACTCTTCAATAAGGCTGGTGATCTCTTTTTGGTTGCGCTTTGGCAAGAGCGAATTCACCACGGCACTAAAAAGCGACAAGTTTTTAATGCGCTGAGCAGCCCAGTCGGCTTGCAACTGGTGCGCTGGGACGCCCCACACTTTTTCGGTATAAGTTTTAAAAAACTTGCGATAAAGACGCCACCCAAACCTGCTCGCTACCCAGCCTTCAAAGTTTGTGAGATCTTTAGGTGGCCGTAGCCGCACCCAAACGTAAGAAAGCACGCAAAGCGCTGATTCCCAAAGCCCTAAATTCCGAAGAGCGTTACTGGCTTTTAATGGGTAATCGTAGAATTTGCCCTGGTAGTAAATGCGGCTCATTCGCGGCCGTAATAAAAAATCGTCATCGTCGAGAATCTCGTGCCAAAGTGCCGAAACCACGGAAACCTTAGTGAAAAACCGGTGACCGCCAATGTCGAATCGCCACCCGTCGCGTTCAACGGTTCGGCTAATCCCACCCACTACTGGGTCAGATTCTAAAACCGTTGCGGTGAGCCCGGCTTGACCTATTTTGTAGGCAGCGGTAAGTCCGGCTGGACCAGCACCAATAATGATTGTGATTGGCTGCCAGGGTTCGGTGGTGTTGGGGGCTTGCTCACTCATGGATGCCTTAAAGTAAAGAGTTGAGCGAGCATACCCAACCGAAGAAGGCTGAGGAGTACCCTTACTTTCTGTGCTTAGCAAAAGAAAGCAAGATGCCGCCCCGGAGTGGATGACGCCCGCCAGTGTGTTGGTCGGGTTCATAACCCTGGGTGGGGTGATCCTAAGGTTTTACGCAGGGACACCACTCTGGTTGGACGAAGCTATTTCAGCAGCTTTGGCCGGTGAAGGGCTCGGTGAGCTTTTTGAAGGTCTACGCAATGACGGCCATCCGCCATTTTACTATTTACTACTCATGGGGTGGACTAAACTCTTTGGCGGATCAGATGGAGCAGTGCGCGCTCTTTCTGGGGTGATCTCCGTATTTTCTCTCGTTGCTGCTGGGCTTTTGCTTCGGAAAGTAGCGGGCCGTTGGATGGCCTTGATGGCGGTGGGTGTGCTAGCGAGCAGTCCGTTTGCTATTCGTTACGCCACCGAAGTGCGCATGTACGCCCTGTTGGTGTTCTTGTTGCTGCTGGGGCATGGGGCCTTCGGGTTTGCCTGGGTAGATCCGACCCGGCGCCGACTGGCTGGGGTTGCCGCGGTCACCACGGCGTTAATTTATACCCACTATTGGTCACTTTTTTTACTGGCGGTGCTCGGGGCAGGGCTGATCTTTTTGCTCGGGGCAAAAGACCTAAACAATCGAAAAAAGGCCCGACGTTTGCTCTTGGCTATGAGTCTGGGGATGCTGCCATTTCTTCTGTGGCTCCCAACTTTTTTCACGCAACTGGCCCACACTGGAACCCCATGGTCGCCGGCACCGCGCCCTTCGGTGGTCGCCGCTTTGGCCTTAGAGGCCTACGGAGGAGGACGAGGTTCGGAGGCCCTTTTGGTGGCGGTCTTGTTTATGGTTCTTGTTTCGCTAGGGGTATGGTCACGGCCCTTCGCCGGGCAGGTCTTAGTTCTCGGTCTTACAGATTTACTGTGGTTGCGAGTAGCGGTGGGGGTTGGTGTGGCCACCATGGGGCTAGGGATGACGGTTAGTCTTCTCATGGGCTCGGCTTTTCAAGGTCGTTACGGAGTTTTTGCTTTTGTTCCCTTGGTGGCGGCGGCGGGCGTGGGCCTTGCTCGATTGCCCCGTCATTATGGGTTAGCGGTCTTGGTGGCTTTGGCGTTGCTTTCTGGAGTATCGGTAGCACGCGAACTTTCACGTGACCGAACGCAACTCGGAGAAGTGGCACAGCGCATAAATCAAGAAGGCCAGCCGGGAGACCTGGTGGTTTTTTGCCCTGATCAACTTGCCCCGGCGGGAAACCGACTCTTGGATGAATCGTTTGCGTTGTTGGCCTACCCAACGCTTGACACCGGAAAAACGGTCAACTGGAGTGATTACGCCAAAAGAAACTCAGCAACCGAAGTAAACGAAAAAGCTGATGAAATTTTGGCGCTTGGTGGCAACGATCACAGTATTTGGCTGGTTTGGGTAGATGGGTACGCCACTTTCGGAAGCCAATGTGGCCAACTCCATAGGGCATTGGCCGAAGGTAGCAGTGGGTCGGACCGCATGATTAATGCCGACGGTGACCGTTTTTACAATTCGGCGAACTTAACGCATTTTGGCGACTAGAGAATGAACAAAATATTTTCTCGGTCCGCTATTCGTGCGGTAGTTCCCGCTTGGTTGGCGGCCCGGTTGGTGGTTGGGTGCACCATGGTTTTGGTTCATGTTTTTGCCCCAGAGGAGCGGGCAGAATTCGTAAGGCAGCGGTTTCAATCTTGGGACGCCGGTTGGTACCGCTCGTTGCTGGTCAATGGCTACGACCTTGGAGTGGCTGAGGGGTTTCGGTTCTTCCCCGGATACGTCTTGCTCGGGCGAGCAGTCCATATGTTTCTCCCGGGAGATGCTCAGTGGTCGCTGCTGTTAGTAAGTAATGGGGCTTCGCTTTTAATGCTCTTTTTGCTTTACCAACTCGTGATGAGAGAAAATATGGGCCGCCATTTGGCCGGCCGAACGGTCTGGCTCCTGGCCTTTTTCCCTACCGGTTTTGTTTTGGTTTGGGGATATGCGGAAAGTTTATTCTTAGTTTTTGTAATCGCTGGTTTTCTTGCTTTGCAAAAAAAGCATTGGTGGGGGACAGCAGCTTTATTTTTTGCCGCTGGTTTGACTCGCCCCACCGGGGTGTTGGTGGTTTTTTCAGTGGTTATTTCGCTCTTAAATGCGGGCCGCCGTGGACCGTGGTTAGCTAAATTGGCGGCCCTCTTGGGTGCCCCATTGGGGGTGAGTGCCTATTTGTGGTGGGCTTATGCCTCCACCGGGCAGCCTTGGTTGCCGGTGACCGCACAAAGGTCGCTACGAGGAGGCTTTGTTGACCCGTTTAGCCGACTGGGGCATGGGTTCGGAGACCTGTGGGACAAGAACCCTGAAGCGTTTCATTTGGTGACTGCTTTATTCTTTTTACTTCTCTTGGCAGTGGTGGTTAAAAAAATGCCTTTGGTTTATGGGGCCTATGCCGGCCCGGTGTTGCTGGTGGCGCTGGCCGCAGAGAATATAAATAGTTTGGAACGCTACGCCATGAGTGCGTTCCCTTTGCTGGTTGCTTTAGCTTTCCTGATGGAAGGTCGACGCCTTCAGCGTGTTATCCCTGCTGTTTCGCTGGCCGGGTTGGTGTGTTTGACCGCGGCCGCTTCTCTAGGAATCTACGTTCCTTAGTGCCTTTACTACGAGCCAGTAGGCAAGGCCGTAAACGCGGAAACGGCCCCGAGTAGCCTTCCGGAAAACCGGTCAACTCTTCGGAGCCGTTCCATCGTCTCGTGGCCACTGCGGTCTTCGCCTCGAAAGGTGAAGGCCTTGAAACTGAAACCACCTCGAAAGGTGGAATCCGTTTGAACCAGGAGCTTGATTCCTTGCGGTCTCTTACTCTGGTCCGATCAGCCACTGACTCCCGGGGGAGTCAAGATTGTCGAGTTCTTAGTTGTCCGGAGACTCCTAAAGAACTCGACGCACCTAACACATCATGCTGGGTCTTGCTGATTGTCAAACCACCTTGCGGTAGTTGGCAACCAGGTCGACGTCAACACGATTGAAATGTGTTGCTGGTTCTTGCGCTTCAACCCGGAGGTTGGAGCGATCCTTCCAGCAGCAACACCTCGGTGTTTGCGGCTAACCCAACTGTTCTCTTGCGAGTTCAGTGTGGTCACGGTCCTCCCCGAACTTTTTATGAGGGCTTCACCAAAAGGATTCGGCGATCCTCCGCCGAAGGCGAGCTTTCACTCATCTTCGGGGGTGGTTTGCCGGTTCCTAAGGATCCGATCCCCACGCCAAGTTCGGCGTGAAGACATGATGCAGGTTTTTGCATGCAGAGTCAACCTAAAAACTAGTATTCCCCAGAAGATTTGGGTATTTCCCCAGAAGAAGCACTAGTTGTCCACATGCTTTCCACATTATGTGGCAATTTCGACCGTAAAAACAGAAGAACCCGCCCCTCAGGGCGGGTTCATCGCAGCGGGTTGGGCTGAAAGGCTAGGGTAGCGGTTGAACGAACCGGTACAACGCTAAGCAACTAAAACAGCACCAGCAAAAAGCGCTCCCAAAGCGGTCAATAAACCCAGCGCCCCAGTAATAGCTCGAACCGCCACCGAATTAGTAGCGCTATGAGCTGCCGCCGAAGCACCAGAAACACCAACCAACAGAAGTTTCAGCAACAAGGCCACGTGATATGACGAGTCGCGGGTGCTCAAATCGACAGCCAACAGGTTCCACAGGCCAGTAAAAAGAGCGAGAGCAAAGAACGTCCAAGCAAAGCGACCAAAACGAGCCGCTGCCAGACGCGGCGCCTCGGGGCTAATGCTGCGCAGGAGCGGAACCAAAGCAATCATTAAAAGTTGGCCACCTACCCAACCGCAAACAGCCAGGACGTGAAGAAAAATGCGAAACGAGTCAAGAGTTACCATAAAGACGAGTCTGGCAGCAAGAACATCAAAATTGACGGCTACGGCCAAAGCCCTTGAGCTACCAACACCTGTTTCAGCACCGAAAGACGATCGGTCATGATGCCATCTACCCCCAAGCCGAGAAGCCGTTCCATCTCTGTTGCCTCATCAATAGTCCAGACATGAACCTGAAGACCCTGCTGATGAGCGGAATCTACCAAACGTTTATCCACCAACCGAACGCCCCTCATGCTCACCGGCACCTGCAAGCACTGAAAGTTCGGAGAAGCAAAAGGTAAACCAAACCCCGCAGACCGAAAACGTGCCACCCCGAGCGGCCCCGCAGAAGTGCATAAATCTGGTCCTAATAAAGAGCGCAACTGGTTTATGCGGCGATCAGAAAAAGCCCCGACACAGACCCGATCCAATGCGTCATGTTCGCCCAGCAAAGCAGCGAGGGGTTCCACCACTGCGTCGTCTTTGGGGTCAATGTTGATACGCATCTGCGGAAAATCAGTCAACAATGTCGAAAACAAGACAATGGGTTCCCGGCCGTCCACCCGAGCAGTTTGGACCTGTTCCCATGAAAGATCAGCAATCAACCCTTGCTGGTCTGTAACCCGATCAAGGCGGTCATCATGAAAGGCCACCACCACCCCGTCGGCTGTGACATGGACATCGGTTTCAATATAGCGATAGCCCAATTCGGCGGCATGATTAAAGGCCGGCATGGTATTTTCGGGCCAATCCCCGGCACCCCCACGGTGAGCAAAAGCCAACGGCGTGGGGTGATCTAAAAATGGATGCAAAACGGTCACCCCGAAACCATAGCCGCCGCCCTTTGACTCCGGTAGCGTGGGAGGGTGACAAGACGAACAAAAATAATCGCCACCATCGGCCCCGCCTCTGAATCAGAACCAGTTTTGCGCCAAATGATGCAGGCTGGTATGAACATTGCTCGCCTCGGGTTGGCCCACGGCTCGCATAATCAGGCCCAAGAACGGGTGGAACTCATTCGTCGCATTGCTGCCGAAGAGAAAACGTCGGTAGGTATTTTAATTGACCTGCCCGGACCTAAAGTTCGTTCGGCAAACTTTGGTCAAGAGTCGGTAGCTTTTGCTGAGGGCAGCAAATTAACCCTACGGGTAGGTAACCAAGCCAGTACTGCGCAAAATGTAGAGGTCGATTACGCCGGACTAATTAACGACATTGACCCCGGTGACGTGGTGAGCATTGGCGACGGCCGCGTGATGGTCAAAATCTTAGATGCCACTGGTGATCAACTCAATGCAGAGGTAGCGCACGGAGGAACGCTTTCGGGTCGTCCAGGAATTCATATTCCTTCGGAACGACTTTCTCTGGCTACCCCTACCCCTGAAGACATGGTGGCCGTTGAACGTTTCACCGCCCTAAAAGTTGACATGCTGGCCGTCTCTTTTGTACGCAGCGCCGCCGACTTGGCGCGCCTTGGTACCCCAAGCCACCCCGAAGGGCCGCTGGTGGTAGCAAAAATTGAGACCGCCGAAGCGATAAAAAATCTACCAGAAATTATTGAAGCCTCCGGCGCCGTCATGGTAGCTCGCGGCGACTTAGGTTTGGAATGCGGCATCGAAGGCCTGCCCAGCATACAAAAACACATTATTCGCGAATGCATCGCCTTGGGACGGCCCGCCATCACAGCCACCCAAATGTTAGAAACCATGGTTGAAAACCCTGAACCCACTCGAGCAGAAGTATCCGATGTGGCTAACGCCGTATGGGATGGCTCAAGTGCAGTCATGCTTTCGGGAGAAACAGCAATTGGCGTGGACCCGGTAAACGTCATTGCCACCATGGCACGCATCGTGGACCACGCTGACCAAGCTTTCGATCACCGGGGTTGGGCCGACGACCTTGCAGAAATTCGTCTCACCGACCGCAAAGCACCAGAAACCTCCATTACCGATGCCATGACGTTGGCTACCGCTCGGGCCGTTAATGAATTGGGGATAAAAACGATTTTGTGTATCTCCGGTTCTGGTTTCACCGTTCGTTCGATGGCTCGCTTTCGCCCCAAAGCGCGCATCTTGGGTTACAGCGCCAACGAAAATACCGTAGGGCAACTTTCGTTAAGTTGGGGCACCGAACCGCGGCTCTTGCCTACCGAAGGTCCCATCGAGGGCCGGATTATGGCAGCCGTGAACTTAGCGCGAGACAGCGGAGACCTTCAAGCAGGGGAACTGGTGGCGGTATTAGCAGGAACCAGTGAGTCTTCACGTTCCACCAATGTTTTGCGCATCCAGATCGTGCCGACCGTTAAATAGCTTTTGGTTAGGAACCCTGACACCGAGGGTTGCGGTCCACGGGGATCTGAACGGCTTGGCCAAAGAGCGTGCATTGGCATTCATCCGCGCAAGTTCCGAGCTGTGCACGCTGATCCCACAACGACAAACTAAGCAGAACGGCTAAAGCCACCACCAAGACCCGGACCACCAGCATGCGAACCATGCGGAAAACAAACCAGGCCCCGATCAGTAGCGCAGCCATAACTCCGAGGCTTAGCCCGGCGAGGAGTTCCGGGTTGGCCCAAGAAGGGAACTCCACCATTTCCGGGAGGTCCAAAAGGGCGGAAAGTATGGAAGAAAGGTCAAACATGAAAAGAAGGTTAGTTCATTAGTGAGCAAAGTCTGGTCACCTACTAACCTACTCCCTATGGAAAATGATCATCGGGTGTCAGGAGCGGTTTTGGCTGGGGGAGAGAGCCTCCGTATGGGCGTTGATAAAGCCACCATGCTGGTCGATGGAGGTTTCCTTATTGAAAAACCCCTTAAGGCCCTTGAAGCGGCGGGCGTTGAATCAAGAGCCATAATTGGCGGATCATCAGAGGTTCTTAAAAAAACTGGCTCCCTCGTAGTGCCCGACCGCTGGCCCCAGCAGGGGCCCCTCGGGGGGATTCTTTCTGCTTTGCATTTCTTCAAAGAACAAAAGTGTTCGGTGATTGTTTTAGCTTGCGACCTCGTGCTGGCCAACGAAAACGAAATCGCAAGGCTCATACAACAAGCGGAACTTTTTCCCCACACCGTGGTGGTGCCCGAAGTTCAAGAGCGGCGCCAGTGGATGCATGCTTGTTGGCCTCCTGAAGCTTTGCCTCATCTGGAAAAAGCGTTTTCCGATGGTGAACGAGCGCCATTTCGAGCGGTCCACGGATTTCCGGTGACCTCCTTTAAACGAGACGGCAACGATTTTTATAAAGATTTAGACCAACCCAGCGATCTTCTCGCGGCGACCGACGGAGACGGTAAAGTACGGCGGTCGCATTAATAAGTTTGGATAAATTATGAGACAAAGGTTTCGGAGAAAAAAGATGAATGTCACACAAATCAGCGTGAATGAACTTTCTGACTTGGTAAATGATGGTGCCTTGCTCATCGACGTGCGCGACCCAGCAGAACACACAACGGCTCGAGTGCCCCAAGCGGTTTCTATTCCCCTGAGCACTGTTCCGGACCGCTTAAGTGAGGTTCCGACGGATGGACCGGTCTATGTGATCTGCGCTAAAGGTGGCCGAAGCCAGATGGCCGTCGAATTTTATACGCAGCAAGGGGTGCAGGCCATCAACGTAACGGGCGGAACCGACGCTTGGTTAAGCGCAGGTTTCGAACACCGAAGCGGCCCCGCCGGAGCAGAACGCTGAGACGCCGAAAGAGCGAAAGCTCTTCAAACGCGGACCAGCAACCCTCGGCGGATTACCAATACATCGACGACCAAGCAAACCTTGACGCTCTGCTGGTGACCTTATGCGCTCAAGAACGAGTCGCTATTGACACCGAGTTTCATCGAGAGCGCACCTATTTTCCGCAAACCGGGTTAATTCAAATTGCCTGGTCCGACGGTTTGGTCCTGGTCGACCCATTGCCCCTTGATCTTCAAGGATTTTCTGCATTGCTGGAGAGCGAGGTGGTCATCGTTATGCACGCCGCCGGCCAAGACCTTGAAGTATTTGATCGCCTGTGTGCGACCATGCCTCGTCACCTTTTTGACACTCAGATAGCGGCCGGGTTCGTTGGCATGTCCACCCCCTCTCTGTCCGCACTTCACGAAAGAGAACTGGGTATAAAGCTCGCTAAAGGGGATCGACTAACCGACTGGTTGGCCCGGCCCTTAAGCCAGTCGCAGTGCAACTATGCAGCGGCAGACGTGTTGCACCTCTTGGAGATCTACGACCAATTGACTGCTCAATTGACCAAACTGGGTCGCTTAACTTGGGCGCAAGATGAATGTGATTTACTTCTTGAAAGAGAACGCGGTCGACGCAATCCCGACGATTCTTGGAAACGAATAAAAGAAGCCCGCCACCTCAAAGGCCCAGCCCGAAACAATGCCCGTGCGTTAGCGGCCTGGCGGGAGAGTGAAGCGGCTGGCCAAGACGTTCCCGTGCGTCGTTTGCTCCCCGATCTGGCCGTTGTTTCCATAGCGCAGCAAGCACCGAAAAATATTGATGCCCTGCGCAAAATACGTGGGGTAGATGGGCGCCACACTAAAGCCGGGATGGCCGAAGGCATTTTGCAGGCCTTGGAAGAAGCCTCCCACTTGCCGCCGCTGCCGAAACCCAACCGCCACAAAAAAGAAGACAGTCGAGATTTGCGGGCTGGCGTAACGCTGGTTTCTGCTTGGGTTAGCCAAGCAGCCCGTCAATTTGATTTGGACCCAACGCTGTTGGGGACGCGTGCCGACATTGAAGCACTGGTACGCGGCGACGCCGATGCCCGGATGCGCACCGGGTGGCGACACGAAATAATCGGGGGGCCAGTAGCAGACTTATTGGCCGGTAAAGCGACACTTTCGTTCGACAAAGACGGCGGCTTGCTCTTAGAAGAACGTAAAGGTTAAAAAATGCGCCCCCGACTGCGTCAGGGTGGCTAGAGTGGCGTATTACTTGTTTGGACTAGCAGTGGGAGTGACGCCGTGAAAAAAGGCCGGCATCGCCGATTTGAAGAAGCGCGAGCGCTTAAACATAACGAGGACCTCGACTTGGATTCCATCTTTGACAGCTTGGACTCCGACGAAGATAAACCTGCCTCCCCAGCGCATGACGCCTGGGCCGAGGAATTTGACGAAGAAGAAGAAACGGCTTAAAAACTGCGTGCGGTTAACTGTCTGTTTCTTCTAAAATCTCGTCAAGTTTTAAAATGTCGTTTTCGTAGATTACTCCGATGAACCTGTACTCGTCGTCAACGACGGCGAGCACATCAACATGCGCCTCTTCCATGGCCACGATGACATCACGAAGCGACCAAGACGGGCGCGCCGCTGGAAGGTCAACGCGCACCAGACCGGAAACGGGTGTTTCATCCCAAAGCGAACGGTCCACTTCAGAAAGATCAGACAGGCTGATCATCCCCAGGTAACTACCACCGTCCACTACCGGCACGGAGCGCTCCCGCCGTCCCAGAACATGAAGATAAACAAATTCAGAAGTTGTGGCATCGGGGGGCACGGTCATGACGTCGGTGGTTAAAGCCGAGGTGATGGGCAAAGTAAAGCGGCGCTCCAGATGCCCCAAACGAGTGCTGTGCTGATGGTCGGCTACTGAAGATTTGCCGGCCACCACCTGGCTTACTGCCGCCGCAATCAGTGCCGGCACTACGAAAGACCCACCGGTTGATTCAGCAACAAACATCACCGCAGCGATAGGGGCTTTGTATCCGGCCCCCAAAAAAGCCGCCAAACCCAAAGTGGGGTAAAGGCCTGGTCGATCGGCCCCTAAAAATTGTCCAGTAAATTGCCCAAGGATTACCCCCTGGACCGCTAAAGGAATAAAAAGGCCACCCACCCCACCCGCACTTAAGGTGACAATAGTGGCAGCTAGACGGATGCCAAAAAGTAACGCAATGAGGCCCAAGCCGTTATCCGGGCGAACCACCCAAGCCATGGCCGCTTGGCCCGGTCCGATGCTCAGTGGAGCATCAAACATAAGGTCAGACCAGAGCGCCAGCAACGCTAAAACGACGCCTCCGGCCAGCACCCGGGGCAGAAAGTCAATGGATTTTGCCTGGGTTTTTGCCCAGCGCACGAGCCACGCCATAGAGCGCCCACCTAACCCGGCACCCACTCCAATGATCAGGGCACCCAGCATGTCACTGGTGCCTACCCCGCTAAACATGGCGTTGAGGTCGTCGGCGGTGAACCACATCTGGCTGCTGTCGGCCCCTAAACGAAAATGAGGGTCGTCTAAAAATGGCACGGCAGCATCGTGACCAATTAAGTTAATGTAGGTGACGTAACTGGTGGCGGCCGCCAGCAATGAGGGCAACAGAGCCCGTCGGTTTACGTCATCGCGGTACGGGGCTTCTAAAGCGAAAAGCACCCCGGTGGCTGGTGCCTTAAAAACTGCTGCTACGCCGGCTGCGGCCCCCGCAGTTAATAAAACCCGCACATCTTCGCGGCGTAACCAGTTGCTAAAACGATCACGAACTGAAAGGCCAACGGTAGCTCCCGCATAGATCGAGGGCCCCTCAAGGCCTAACGCTCCGCCCATACCAATGGTGATTACTCCGGCCAGCAACTTAGCGGGAAGGTCCCGAAATGGAAGGCGGGGGTTACGTTCGTGAAAGGCACGAATAAACTCATCAGAGGTGCCCGAAGAAGAGTTTCGGCCCAAGTAACGAAGTATGAGCCCGGCCCCCAAAAGACCCAACCCCGGGGCGGCCATCAACTGCCAAAGAGGCCAATGCTCTACGCTGGCTAGCAAAAGCTTGTCGGTAACCGCCTCAAAGCCGGCAATAATGAAAGCCACCAACAGCCCAGTCAACATGGCCAGCGCCAAGACAGGGGTATCGCCACGAGTGGCTATGGTGCGGAGACGATTCACGGTTACCTTTCCTACCGGGTTCATACCGTTAATGCGCGGTCATGTGCCCAACGGCCACCAAAGTAACCCACTGTGGCACAATAAGTAGCGACCAGAACAGAAAGAACATTGTGCCAGATCAATTACTTGCCGAACTTCGAGAAGCGCTTGGAGTGGAAAGCGTTTCTTTCGGGGGCGCTGCACAACTTTTATACAGTCGAGACAGTTCGGTGTTTCCAGGTGGGCAGCCCGGACCGGTGTGTTTTCCGGAAACCACGGCGCAGGTCGCGGCCTGTGTGCAAGCGGCCATAAAACACGACCGGTCTTTTGTGCCGCGCGGAGCAGGTACCGGTTTAGCCGGAGGGGCCATTCCTTGTGACAACCCGGTAATGATCGTCACCACCAGGATGAACAAAATTCTTGAAGTGAACGCAGAGAAACAGTTTGCCTGGGTGGAACCCGGAGTAATCAACCTTGACCTCACCAACCACCTTCGAGGTACCGGCCTGCATTTTGCTCCTGACCCTTCAAGCCAACAGTCGTGCACTATCGGCGGCAATGTGGCTAATAATTCTGGAGGACCCCACTGCTTGGCCTACGGGGTGACCAGCGCTCACATTTTGGCGGTAGAAGTGGTGCTTCCCGATGCCTCGGTGGCTATTTTTGGCGACCCTGAAGGCCCTACCGGTGGTTACGACCTGCGTGGAGCATTTGTGGGCGGTGAAGGAACCTTGGGGGTCGCTACTCGAGTAGCGGTCCGACTTACCCCCGACCCTCCTGCGGTGCGCACCATGCTGCTGGATTTCCAAGATGTCGGTACAGCAGCCGACACGGTGAGCGCAATTATTGGCGCGGGCATTGTTCCGGCGGCTATAGAAATGATGGATCAAAAAGTTATCGAAGTGGTCGAAAAATTCATAAAAGTCGGTTACCCGCAAGATGCAGCCGCCGTATTAATCATTGAAGTAGATGGCCTGGCCGATGGGGTTGAACACGAAGTAGAACGAATCACGGAAATAGCTTTGGCGTGTGGAACCCGCACGGTGCGGGTAGCGGCCGACGAGGAAGAACGAGCCCGGATTTGGAAAGGTCGCAAAAACGCTTTCGGCGCTATTGCCCAAGTAAAGCCCGGTTATTACTTGCATGACACGGTGATACCTCGTACCAAACTTACCGAGGTCATTAACAAGGTATACGAAACAGCGGAACGCTATGACCTGTTAGTGATGAACGTGTTTCATGCCGGGGACGGAAACTTGCACCCACTGTTGATCTTTGATCCTCAAGAAGAGGGCATCATGGATCGCGTGTTGGCCGCCGGAGAAGAGATCGTACAAACCTCCTTAGATGCGGGCGGAGTGCTCTCTGGAGAACACGGTATTGGTTTAGAAAAGCGCCGTTTTATGGATCGCCTCTTTAGCGAAAATGATCTGGCCGCCCAAGCAAAATTGCGCCACAGCTTTGACCCCGATGAACGGGCAAACCCCCACAAAGTGCTGCCCAGTGGGTCAAGTTGCGCCGAAATAAATCATATGGACAAGCCACCAGAGGGCACATGGGTATGAACGCTCTCGAAGAATTTCGCCAATCAGTGGGCCCTCGCGGACCCGTAGCGGTAGTAGGGGGACGCACCCGGTGGCAACTCGGGGGTTCGGTAGATCCCCAAGCCCGACTAGTGGCTGCACCCCAAGGCATCGAGGCTCTGGACCCCTCAGAGATGACGGTTAGCCTGGGTGCCGGCACCCTATTGGCGGCACTCGATGAGGCGCTAGCCGAGCACGGTCAAGAAGTGGCTCTTGACGGTCCTCCGGGCGCCACCGTGGGGGGAGCATTAGCGGTAGGCCACGACAGCCTGCGCCGCCGCCGCATAGGTTCCGCCCGAGATGTCTTGCTGCAAGCCGACTACGTGGATGCCCAAGGTGAGTTGATAAAGGCCGGCGGACCAACCGTGAAAAACGTTACGGGCTACGATCTCTGCCGATTGTTGGTGGGCTCACTGGGCACCTTGGGTTTTTTTGGCCAAGTAATTTTACGCACCCGGCCTCGGCCGGAAGCGACCAGGTGGCTAAGCGGTGCAGCCAGTCCCCAACGTTTTCTAACCGAGATCTACCGCCCGGCCACCATTTTGTGGGATGGCCAGCAAACCGCAGTTTGCCTTGAGGGCTACCAAGAAGACGTAGAAAAACAAGCAATGAAACTTCACTCCCTGGGCCTCGAAATGAGCGGCCCACTGTGCCCCATGGTGTTGCCTCCGCACCGACAACGCTTGACCGAAGGGCCACTAAAAAGCGGCACCATTGCTGACGTGGGTTCCTCAGTTCTTTACGCTCCTCAACCGGCAGAGGCACCGATGATCGCCCCAGAGGTTCAACGGGTGGTGGATCGACTTCGTCACCAATTTGACCCCGAGGGACGACTAAACCCGGGCCGCAACCCGCAACGGATGTCCACATGAACTTGCCTTTAGACCTCGATCCAGATGACTTGGCGGTCTGTGTTTCGTGTGGGCTTTGTTTGCCACATTGCCCGACTTATCGAGTGACGCTCGATGAGCGCTACTCGCCGCGCGGCCGTATCAACTTGATGCGAGCGGCAGAAGAGGGCACTCTGGCCATGGACAATGAATGGTTCGATTCTCTGGACACCTGCATCCAGTGTTTGGGCTGCGAAACGGCGTGCCCTTCGGGGGTAAAGTACGGATCGCTTATTGCTGGTACAAAAACCGCTATGGCGCAACAGCGCACTCCGGGGCGCAAACTCCGGGCCGGGCTTTGGGTCCTTAAACATCCCCGGTTGCTTTTGTGGGGGAGCAGAGCGATGGCCGTTGGCCAGCGTCTGGGTCTCCTGCCCCGCAACTCATCGCTGTGGCCCAAAAAACTCTCCTTGCGGCGCCCTAAGTCCACCGCTACTTCAACCGGTGAAGTAGTGCTGTTTACCGGATGCGTCATGGACACGTGGATGCCTGAAGTGCACCGAGCGGCCGAAAAAGTGCTGCAAGCCAGCGGCACCACGGTGATGCTTTCAGGGCCGACCACGGGTTGCTGCGGGGCACTCCACGAACACGCCGGGTTAACCGACCAAGCCCGACAACGAGCACAGCAGGTAATGGATTCGCTGCCCGGCCAGCACCCGATTCTGGTCGATGCTGCAGGTTGCGGGGCCGCCTTAAAAAATTACGGACACCTCTTGGGTACACAGCAAGCCCAAGAATTTGCCGAACGGGTTTTTGATGTCCAAGAGTGGCTTGCTAAACACCCAGAGCGCTTGGCAAAAATTCCCCTCAAGGAAACCGAACGGCCGCCAGTAATTGTTCAAGACCCTTGCCACCTTCGTCACGCCCAGCAATGTCATGAAGCAGTTCGTGAAGTACTGGGTCCGGTGGCCCAAGTGGTGGAACTTGATGATGAAGGGCTTTGCTGCGGAGCCGGTGGATCGTTCTCTCTCGTGCACCCCGACCTGTCCCAAGAGGTGCGTAAGCGCAAAATGGAAGCCATCGCTCGGGCTGGCAACCACGAGGTGGTGAGTGCAAACCCCGGTTGTGCTTTGCATCTTGAAGCAGCGGGGGCCAAGGTACGACACCCTTTAGAGTTGTTGGCAGAAGCCATCGACGACAAGTAGGAGCGCAACATGAGCGATCAGTATCAAGAAATAAGTAGTCGTCTAATGGCTATTTCCGAAGAAATTGCCGACCTGGCCCTTGCGGATCTTCGGGACTCTCTAGAAGAAGGCCGGCAGAAGACAACGCCTTTGGAAAAGCGTTTGACCCGTGCTCGACGAGCGGTGGAGAAAGCCGCCATATTGTTAGACCCTGCGGGTCAAGACGTTTTTTAACTCGGGTAGTCGTTAAGGGCGTCAATCATTAGACGGAGCCGGGCTTGGCCTGCACGGTGATAACGCAAAGCTAAACGGTGAAGGCTCACCTGGTCGTTGTCTTTTAATTCTGCGCTGGTGACCTCAATGCGTTCGATGCTTCCGCTTTCTAACAGGTCGCCAAATTCTGTATTTAAGGCAGAGAGTTCAGCGTCTTCGACCATCCGGTTTAGGCGAAGGACTAAGCGGCCCCCCACGAAACGGGTTGAATGGAAGGTGGAATAAAAGTGGCACAGGTGATTGGCGGCTTGCGCCGGATCGTTGGTGACCGAGATGAAAGCCAAATCGTTTTCGCTTATCAACTGTCCTTCAAGGAGTTCGGCACGGACGAAGTCCACCCAGCGCTCCCAGTAGGTGCTGCCTGGGGGGTCCAAAAGAACCACTGGACTAATGGGGGATTTTCCGGTTTGCATCAAAGTTAAAAGCTCGAAGGCCTCATCCATGGTGCCGAAGCCTCCAGGCAACAAGGCGTAGCCATGGGATTCCTTCATGAAAGTGACCTTGCGGGTGAAAAAATATTTAAAGTTAATCAGCTTGGGATCGTCGGCGATGAAGGGGTTAGCGGTGTTCTCAAAAGGTAAATCGATGTTAATACCGAAAGAATTTTCTGTACCTGCTCCTTCTAAACCGGCGGCCATAATCCCTGGCCCGGCGCCGGTCATGACCATCCAATCTCGTTTAACCATTTCGGCCCCGAACTGGCGAGCGCTTCGGTACGTGGGGTCGCCTTTTTTAATGCGGGCGGAACCAAACAAAGTCGCTTTTCGGTGGTCTCGGTAGGGAGAGAAAACATGAAAAGCGTGCCGCAGTTCTTTCAAAGCACTGTTGACCAGTTTTAGTTCGCCCCGGTCGGCATTTTCATTACCGAGGCGAAAGGCGGTAACCAAGATTTCTGCGATGAGGTCCCGGTTCTCGTTTGGCACCGCCTCCACGAATTCCAGTATTTGTTGGTCTATCTGGTCGTTGCCGGTTCGGTAGGTATGCAAACTCATGGGGCAACACTAGGCGCAAGTTGTTTCAAGCACCGACCACCGGTATTAACACCCGGCCGTCATCGGCGCGGTTTACTGTAAGGCGGGTAGCTCTGGTTACCGGTTTATACAGGGTGGTGCGCTGCTGTAAAGAGCGCCCCAAAGGCTCCACCAGACGGCTCAGGTCCGCTTCGGTGACCTGCTGTCCATGGTCGGCGCCTGCGGCCCGAGAGATACTTTCATCGATAAGCGTGCCGCCGACATCGTTGGCCCCCGATTGGAGGAGTTGGCGTACGCCGTCAAAGCCAATCTTTACCCAGGAGGCCTGGATGTTGTCAATCAACCCGTGGTAAGTGATGCGCGCTACGGCATGCATGAGCAGGGTTTCTCTAAAGGTAGGCCCACGGCGCGAACGATGTTGTAAATAAATGGGTGATGCCATGTGAACAAAAGGAAGCCCCACGAATTCAGTAAAGCCACCGGTCTCTTTTTGCAGATCTCGACAAAGCAACAGGTGGCGCACCCAATGTTCGGGGCGTTCGATGGAGCCAAACATGATGGTGATGTTGGATCGTAAACCCACTTGGTGGGCCGTGCGGTGCGCTTCGAGCCATTCTTCGGTATTGATTTTGTCGGGGCAAAGGTCGGCCCGCACTTCGTCGCAAAGAATTTCTGCTGCGGTGCCGGGCAAAGTCTTTAGCCCAGCTTCCATGATGCGTTTGAGGTACTCGGCGAGAGGTTGCCCCAAACGTTGCGCCCCCACGGTGACCTCCAAAGCGGTAAAACCGTGAACATGCATGTCCGGGACGGCTTGGCACACGGCGCGGGTCACGTTGATGTAGTAGTCGCCGTCAAAGTCCGGGTGGATGCCCCCCTGAAGGCAAACCTCCGTGGCCCCCATGCGGGCCGCATCGGCGGCTCGTTGAGCAATTTCATCAAATTCCAGAAGATAAGGGCGGCCCCGCAAGTTCAGCGATAAGGGGCCTTTTGAAAAACCACAAAAACGGCATTTGTAGGTGCAGACGTTGGTGTAGTTGATGTTTCGATTGGCTACCCAAGTCACCGCATCGCCCACCGCGTCTTTGCGTAACTGGTCGGCTACTTCGGCCACGGCCGCTACCTGTGGGCCGCGAGCAGCAAAGAGTGCCGTCATTTCGGGGGCACCCACTTCTTGCCCGGCGAGTACCCCGTCGAGGACTTCTCGAAGGTGGCCGGTGATTTTATGGGGAGCCGGTACCAAGGTAAGAGGGGCAACCGGCACCCCGGAGTACCAACCCGTTGAGGGTTCGCCAATGGCTTGCATTTCGCTGTCTGGTTCAGGGCCCGCTTCAAAGCGTTCAGGAAAAAAAGCCCCAGGATCGTCGCGAGCTAAGCCCTCGCTGTCTGAACGGTCCATGATCGGGAAATGTAAAGCAGTATCAAACCAACGGTCTGGGTCGGTAACAAACTCTGGGTGGGCGGTAAGCCGAGGAGCCAATACCAAGCCTCGGTCTTCGGTGGCCTGGCGGAGTTTGTCTAGCGACGGCCAAGGGCGTTCGGGGTTCACATGGTCGGCGGTAACTGGGGAAACCCCGCCCCAGTCGTCAAGGCCTGCATCAAGCAACAGGCCAAAGTCGTCGGATAAATTTGGCGGAGCCTGCACATGAACCTCGGGGGGTAGAATGAGCCGCGCTAAAGCTATGGCTTCCAGAAAGTCGTCGACCGGGCAAGGCGGGGACTGGTGCATGGCCGTGCCTGCCTTGGGCAAAAAGTTTTGCACGATTACTTCCTGAATGTGTCCGTAGCGAAGATGTGCAGCAGCGATGGCCTCCAAGGCAGCAATGCGGTCAAGGCGTTCTTCGCCGATGCCCACCAAAATGCCGGTAGTGAAAGGAATGGCTAAATGCCCGGCCGCCTCCAAGGTGGCTAAACGGCGGGCTGGGTCTTTGTCTGGGGCACCCCGGTGGCAAGCCAAGTCGGGGACCAGCGACTCGACCATCATCCCCTGCGAAGGAGAGACAGAACGGAGTTGCTGCAGTTCGTCTTGACTCAAGGCGCCGGCGTTGGCGTGGGGGAGGAGCCCCGTCTCGTCGAGAACCAGTTGGGCCATGGCCGCCAAGTAGTCAATGGTGGAGGTGTACCCGTGCTCTTTGAGCCAGTCGGCGGCCAGGGGGTAGCGTAATTCTGGGCGCTCGCCCAAGGTAAAGAGGGCCTCGTGGCAACCCATGAGCGCACCCTGACGGGCGATCTCAAGCACCTGTTCTGGGGAGAGGTAAGGCGCCTCAAGGCGGGCCGGTGGTTGGGCAAAGGTGCAGTAACCGCAGCGATCTTGGCACAGCATGGTGAGGGGAATGAAAACTTTTGGGCTAAAAGTAATGCGATCCCCGAACTGTTCTTGGCGGCGTTGACGAGCTAACGAAAAAAGTTCTGGGCCGGTAGGAAATGAGGTCATGGGGTGTTCCTTAACTGCGGGGTGTGGCCAGGGCCGGGTCGGCTAGAAATTTGTTGAGCGGTGATGTCTTGATGGCAGTGAGAGCAGTGCACCGTTTGGTCTAGTGGAGTGCCGCAGGTTTGATGTACCAGCAGCGTGGGTGGGCCTTCTTCGGCGTACCAGGTGTCTCCCCAATGCATGAGGGCAATGAGAGCGGGGGAGAGGTCGCGCCCTTTGGCGGTGAGAATATATTGGTGGCGAATCGGGCGTTGCTGGTAGGGCTGTCGTCCAACGATCTCATGGTCGATGAGCTTGTTTAGCCGGTTGCTCAAAAGATTGCGTGCGATGCCGAGGTCTCGTTGAAGGTCTTCGAAGCGTCGTACGCCGCGAAACAAATCTCGTAAAATTAGCAAGGTCCAGCGGTCGCCGATGGCCTCCAGGGTGGCGGCGAGAGAACAAGTGGCGGTGGGGGAAGCAACGGCGGTGTGGTCTGGCATGGCCCCAACGTAGCAGTCCGTAGCAAAAAGAAACGGACTGGGCAGGGATTAAAAAGTAGCGACCTTTTCCGCCAAGTTGGCCAGCAAATCGTCGAATGATTTCACAAAGGCCGCCACCCCTTCATCTTCAAGTACCTGCGACACATCTTCCATGCTCACCCCTAAAGCTTCCAAACTGGCCAGTACTTGATGGGCCTGTGCTGGGTCGGCATCTACGGTACGAGCCACCGTGCCATGGTCAGCAAAAGCGGCCAGGGTGTTGTCGGGCAGCGTGTTTACCGTGTCGGGGCCGATGAGGGCATCAACGTACAGAGTGTCGGAGTAGTCAGGGTTTTTTGTGGAGGTTGACGCCCACAATGGCCGCTGAACCTTGGCCCCCCGAGCCACCAGTGCTTCCCATCGGAGCCCGGTAAAGGTTTCTAAAAACAAATGGTAAGCCGCTTGCCCCTGAGCGACGGCTCCCTGGCCTTTCAACGCACTGGCTTCTGGGGTACCCAAGGCGTCTAAACGAGTATCTACTTCAGTTTCGGTACGGCTGATGAAGAAAGAAGCCACGGAAGAAACCGCAGAAAGGTCACCCGGGCAGCGTTCAAGGCCCGAGAGGTAGGCCTCCATGACTGCTTGGTAGCGAGAAAGAGAGAAGATCAAGGTCACATTTACGCTGCGGCCTTCGGCGATCATCTGCTCGATGGCCGGTATGCCTGCTTGGGTAGCGGGAATCTTAATGTAAACATTGGGTTGGTCTATGCGTTGATGCAAGGCCCGGGCTGCCGTAATGGTGCCTTCAGTGTCGGGGGCCAAGGTGGGGTCAACCTCCACCGAAACAAAGCCGTCTACCCCATCGCTGGTTTCGTAGAGGGGGCGCAAGACGCCGAGTGCCCCTTCAATGTCGCTGACCACTAAAGCCCAGTAGCTTTCTTCAATGGAGGCCCCGGATGCTTTAAGTTCTCGCAGTTGCTCATCGTAAGCGTCGGTACCGGTCATGGCTTTTTCAAAAATGGATGGATTAGAAGTAATACCGCGTACCCCGCGGTCTACCCAATCTTGCAGTTCTCCAGAGGCCACCCACGAGCGGCGCAAATTATCCAACCAGGGGCTTTGTCCCTGTTGATTGAAAAGGTCATGAAGTCGGCCCATGGGTTCCTAACGGTTAACGAGTTGATGGGCGGCAGTTACGACGGCTTCGGCGGTCATTCCCAAGCGGGCCATAACCTCGTCTCCGGGAGCGGAAGCCCCAAAGCGATCAATGCCAAGAGGGAGGTCGGCCCAACGATGCCAACCCATGGTGCTGCCCGCCTCAATAGAGACCGCCGGTACGCCAGGGGGCAAAACTTCTTCACGGTAAGCCACATCTTGTGCCGCGAAGAGATCCATGGAAGGCATAGAAACGACCCGTACCGCCAAGCCTTCGCTCTGCAGGGTCTCTGACGCCTCGACGATTAAAGAAACTTCGCTGCCGGTTCCTATCAAAATGATGTCTGGGTGTTGATGGGCATCGCTCAAGACATAAGCGCCGCGAGCCACCTTTGCGTAGTCATCGGTTCCTGCCAAAACTGGCACGTTCTGTCGAGTCAAAATGAGTGCGGAAGGGCCGGGCCCTTGGATAGCGAGTTGCCAAGCGGCGGCGGTCTCGTTGGCGTCCGCCGGACGCAAAACTCGCAGACCGGGCATGGTCCGCAAGGAAGCCACATGTTCAATAGGTTGATGGGTGGGGCCGTCTTCGCCAACGCCCACCGAGTCGTGGCTCCACACAAAAATGTTTTTTGCTTGGGTTAACGCCGCTAAGCGCACCGCTCCGCGCATGTAATCACTAAAGACTAAAAAAGTGCCGTTAACGGGAACAAACCCGCCGTGTAAAGCTAAACCGTTACAGATTGCTCCCATGGCGTGTTCCCGCACCCCAAAGTAAATTTGGCGACCCTCTGGGCACTCGCTGCTCTGCACCCCGTGGCCCTTAATGGTGGTTCCGGTATTACCGGTGAGGTCGGCACCGCCACCGATGAGTCCGGGCACTGCGTCAAGCAAGGCTTGCAAACACTCGTTGGAAGCCTTACGGGTGGCCACTGAATCGCCGGGCGACCAGGTAGGAAGTTGGTCGCTCCAATCGGCGAGACCGGTTGCGTTCTGGCTGGCGTCCCAAGCGGCTTGGTCTCCGGAGTAGTTGCGGTAACGGTCTTCCCACGCTTGGCGAGATTGTTGCCCGCGTTGGCCGGCCTGTCGATAAAAGTCCAAAACATTATCGGGCACGTAAAAAGATTGATCCTCGGGCATCCCTAAACGGCGTTTAGTTTCGGCAATACCATCGTCGGTCAAGGCGTACCCGTGCACGCCAGAGGTATCTGCCTCCGGTGAAGGGGCCCCTATATGCGAGCGCAAGACAATAAGTGTCGGCCGGTCGGTGCTTTGTTTTGCGGATTGCAACGCAGCTTCCATGGCGTCTAAATCTTCGGCTGCTTCTCCGAGGTCAATGACCTCCCACCCGTAAGCGGCAAAGCGGGTAGGGGCGTCGTCGGAGAGGGCGATTTCGGTGGGCCCGTCAATAGTGATGTGGTTGTCGTCGTAGACGGCGATAAGTCGCCCCAAGCCTTGGTGCCCAGCCAGCGAAGCGGCCTCGTGGCTGATGCCCTCGGCCAGATCGCCGTCGCCGCAAATCACGTAAGTGAAGTGATCGCAAAGTTCCGCCCCAAAACGGGCCCGCAAGTTGCGTTCTGCTATGGCCATACCGACGGCATTGGTGAAGCCTTGGCCCAACGGTCCGGTGGTTACCTCGACCCCTGCGGTGTGCCCAACCTCGGGGTGGCCGGGAGTTGCTGAATCCCATTGACGGAAATCCTTAAGATCGTCGAGGGTCAACCCGTAGCCTGTGAGATGAAGCATGGAGTACAACAACATCGAGGCGTGCCCCGGCGACAAAATAAAGCGATCCCGGTCGGGCCAAGCGGGGTCTGTGGCGTCGTAGTTCAAGACCCTGGTCCATAGAACATGAGCCAAAGGCGCTAAGGCCATGGCCGTTCCTTGGTGGCCGGAGCGAGCCGCATGCGGACCATCCATTCCCAAGGCACGTACTACGTTTACTGCTTCTTTTTCAAGGGCCAAATTGTTCATAAGAAAAACTTTTCGTTGAGGGGAGAGATAGCGGCCACACTATCCCCCCGATACCGGTTGGTCGGGTATTATTCAAGTGCGCTAAAGAGCAGGGTGGAAGTTGAGCAGTAGTGCAAGGCACCAAAGGTTGCCGTGGGGCCTATTTCGCTGGTGCAATACATCCCGGCGATTGTCGGAAAGTCAAGAGCCTCCAAGAGGAATTCTGCTTCTTTGCCTTCTTCGCCCAACAAGGTGTTCCCTCGGTGTTTTGAAACGAAGCACAATAAAGAGTCGGCCTCCCAGTGGCGGTACTTTTCTTCTGTTTGTTGAATAGCCACTTCCGGGTCGCTTATTTGAAACTGAACGGTGGCCCCTATTTCTATGGGGTAGCCAATGGCTATTGCTCCAGTGTTTTCTTGTTTGCCAACCACCGGGCGTATAAGAAAGTCGCCGGCCTGGAAATCGCTTTTGCTTTCACGCTCCACTTGCCCGATAAACAACCTGCGTGGCAAGAGCTTTTGGTCTTCTTCAGACAGCGAGTTTCGCGCCGCGTCAAGCCTTTCCATAGCCGGGCGGCCCCCCAGCAGTTCGATTAAGTGGCCTCTTCGGTCGGTGATAATAAATGGGTCGCCGATAGGTCGACAAGCGGTGGTCAAGCGGGGAGCGTTGACGGAACCGGTGGGAAATACTAGCCCCACCGCTCCGCTGGTCTGTGGCTGTCCGTTCAGGATAAGTGAGCATTGTTTTGCCGAACTGGACCCGCCGGTTATCCAGTCGTAAGAAGGGTGATCGTCTAAAAGTTCAGCCATATAGTGAAAATCTGCGTCGTAAAAAAGGAGTAACGCATCACCATCGTGCTGACTTTGAGGAAGTAAATCTCCGGGGTGTAAGGAAAAAGGGCGGGCCGTTTCGGTGTGCCCGGCCCAAAGCAAGACAGCTGAGGTGCCAGAAATTTCTTGATGATTTGCCAACACGGTTTCCGCTACTACCCCCATCAGACAAGGAGTTTCCAGTAGATGCTGAACGGTGTCGGCAATACTTTTTAGGTGGGAGGCAAAGGGTTCGGTGACCCAAAGTAAAACCACATCGGGCGGGGTGCTAAAGGCTTCCATTATCTGGCCCACAGCTTCGCCGGTGGCCACCCCGGGGTCAGGATGTTCAGAAAGAGCTACGGAATAGGACATAAATACTTCGCTTGCTGCAGGCTGGTGACAGGGGCGGTGAGAAATGACCTTACGGGCAATAGTGCATAAAACTACGGCTTGCACACGCAGAGGCGGGTTTGGCCTCTAATATGCCCTCGTGGTCTCAAGATTATTTTTACCCTTAGTGTTCGCTTTGGTAGCGGTGGGTGCTTTTTGGCAGTCCCAGGTGACCGATGTTGATCGCAACCGTCCACCGTTGGCTGTTGAGGCGGCAGCCCCTCGCTTGTCCACGCCGCTGCTCTCGGGTCGTCGATTGCCAGAAGTTCTTCAAGGGCCCGAAGCGCAACGCCGATTGGTGGCAACCTTGGACGAAGCGGTGGCGGAACTCCCCGCCGGCAGTTGCTTAGCAGTGAACGAAAGATGGGAAACCCGTTATGCCCATCAAGCAGATTTGCCTCTGGTACCCGCCAGCACACAAAAGTTATTAACGGCCGCCGCCGCTCTGACGGTGCTGGGCCCCGACTATGTTTTTACTACACGGGTTATGGCACAAAGTGGTCCCGTTGATGGGGTGGTAGACGGCAACATTTGGCTGGTGGGAGCCGGCGATCCGTTACTTATGACCGCCGATTATGCCGACCGTTTTTCGACACCCTTGCCCTACACGGACCTCAACTTGCTGGCCGACCAGATCGCCGCCGCCGATGTTGACACCATCACCGGAGCGGTAGTTGGTGATGAAAGTTACTTTGATGATCTGCGCTGGGTAGCCACCTGGCCGGAGCGTTTTCGGGCCGGTGCCCAAAACCAATCTGGGCCGCTGAGTGCGTTATCGGTTAATGACGGTTTCTCTCAGTGGGATAGCGAAAACACGGCGAATGGTTTAAACACCGCCACCGAAGATCCTGCGGCATTTGCCGCGGCCTTCTTCGATGATTTACTTGAAGACCGTTCTTTGAGGATTTATCAACGAGCCAGTTCTGGTCTTGCTCCCGAGGATGCTTTGGTCGAGTTGGCCTCTATCGATTCGCCCCCTGTGGCAATCTTGGTTGCGCAAATGTTGCAGGCCAGCGATAACACCACGGCGGAACTGCTGGTCAAAGCTTTGGCTGGTTTCTCTTATGGGCACGGCACCACCGAGCAAGGCCTTCAAGAAATGAGCGGCGCTTTAGGGGAAATATTCTTACAAGAAATAGTGGCCACTGACGGGTCAGGCCTGGACCCCGGAAACCTCGTTACTTGTTCTCTTTTGGTGGATTTGCTTGGGGATACTGGTGGATGGGACGCCACCGACCTCCGGAGCGGTTTGGCCCTCGCCGGCTCTACCGGCACCATGCGCAACCGTTTGGTGGGATCATCGGGCGAAGGCCGGGTGCGCGCAAAAACTGGCACCTTGAAAGATGTAGTGAGCTTGGCCGGTGTGGTCGAAACGTTAGAGGGACGCACCTTGACCTTTGCGCTGATTAGCAATGCCGATCCGCTTCCCGAAAACCTTCATCAACTCCACGACCAAATCGTTTTAGATCTGGTGGCCTTCCCCGTAGGCCCGCCGTTGGCTTTGTTGGAACCGTTTCCGGTTCTAGTTTCCTAACCGTCAGATCAACGGGCCACCACTCGTTTGGATAGCGTGGAGCCATCATGGGACGTAAACGAGAATCAGGTGACCTGATCGATCTGCTGGGGCGCTATTTGCGTCAAGAAACCGTGGACCCACTGCGTGCCTCGGGCCGATTTTTGATTAACGGCGTTTTAAGTGCTCTTTTTTCTGGGCTGGGTTTGGTTCTTTTAGCAATCGGCGGTTTGCGGGGGCTTCAAGAGATCCATTTTTTTGTTGGTTGGTGGTCGTGGCTGCCGTACCTAATGATGGCGGCCGCGCTTAGCGGGGTGACCGCTCTTGCTTTGAGTCGCATTGGTGGCGAAAGAGGACTCAATGGTTGAGAAAATTACTCCAGCGGACTTAGAAGAAGAACTCCGGCGGACAGCCGGGGGACCTTTGGGAAACTTAGAAGAGCACCGAACGTCGCTGCTGGCCGGAGCAGTAATGCTGGGTGTAGCAGTGGTTACCGTCGCTTATTTTTTAGGGCGACGGGTGGGGCGGATTGCCTCCACCACGGTTGAGATTCGCCGCCTTTAACCATGCATTTTTCGTTGAGTGGGCTCCTGCGTACCGGAGTGCGGCGCGGACTAATGGGTGGCCATCGCGGTTGGCAGGCTATTTTTTTGGTGGCCACCGTTTTGCGTTTTGTTGGGCGAACCAGTAAACGGGGGAGCGGGCCGGTGCTTTTTTCTGAAAAATTGAAAGCCGGGGAAACGCTAGAAATTCGCCATAAGGCCCCCTCCGCAGAAGAAAAAAACAGCGCATGAAGGTAGAATTACGTAACCCCAACCGCACCTTGGAATTCAAGGGAACAATGTCGGTGGTTGCGCTTTTGAATCGCTTGGAACTCAACCGTGAGTCGGTGCTGGTCATCCGGGACGGCACCCTGGTGCCGGGCGACGCCATGCTGGCTCACGAAGATCATATTGAAATCCGTTCGGTGATTTCTGGTGGCCACTCGTGAAATGTCGGGTCTGTCGGGAGCCTGCAGTTATCGACCTGCGGCGCCATAACGCTAACTTCTGTGTTGAACATTTTTTGCGCTTGTGTCGAGATCAAGTGGCCAAGGCCATCGCCGAGCACCACATGTTTTCTCCCGACGATCGTATTTTAATTGCCGTGTCCGGGGGGAAAGATTCGTTGGCTCTTTGGGACATCTTGTTAGACATGGGCTACCAAGTTGATGGGCTCTATATCGGTTTGGGTATTGGAGAATATTCTGAGCAGTCAGTGACCTACGTAGAAAAATACGTCAAAACCCGCGACGTAAATTTGCGGATTATTGATCTCCCCAGGGACTACGGGTACGACATTCCCTCTGGGTCCCGAGCAGCCAAACGAACCCCCTGTAGCGCCTGTGGCTTAAGTAAACGCCACCTCTTTGACCAAGCGGCCACCGAAGGCAACTACGACGTGGTGGTGACGGGCCACAACCTTGACGACGAAGCAGCGGTTTTATTGGGCAACACCTTGCGCTGGCAAAGCGACTATTTGGGGCGACAAAAACCGGTACTGCCCGCCGGCCTGGGTTTTCCCCGCAAGGTAAAACCCTTAGTGCGACTGGGAGAACGAGAGATGGCCGCCTACTGCGTGTTAACGGGCATTGACTACATCGTTGATGAATGCCCGAAAGCAGTAGGGAACAAGCACCTCGGGTACAAAGAGGTATTGAACCTTTTGGAAGCGCAATCGCCAGGCAGCAAGCACGACTTTTATGCGGGGTTCTTGGCTCGAGCGGTAGATCGCTTTACGCCGCTAGAAAACGAAACGATTGATGACCGCCCGGCGCTTAGCCCCTGCACAGCCTGTGGAGCGCCCTGCAGCAGCGAAGTTTGCGCCTTTTGTCGCCTGGTCGAACGAGCCACCCAAGACGTCCCGGTAAAACTTGGACCCACCGCAAAAAAGGAACCCACCTCTTTATGAGCAACGAATACAGCATCGGCGACCATGTGTTGCTGGTAGACCGAAAAAAACGGCGTTACCTCATCACTTTGGAAAGCGGCGGTGAATTTCACTCGCATACCGGAGTGGTAAGTCATGATGATTTGATTGGCAACCTTGATGGCACCGGATGCCGGTCGAGTCGAGGTGAAAACTTTTTGGCCGTGCGGCCCACCATGTCGGACTTTATTTTGAAAATGCCGCGGGGTGCCCAAGTTATTTACCCGAAAGACCTTGGCCCAATATTGATGATGGCTGATTTGTTCCCGGGGGCACGCGTTCTGGAGTCAGGCATTGGATCGGGGGCTTTGTCTATGACCATGTTGCGCGCCGGCGTGGACATTGTGGGGTATGAAATCCGTGAAGATTTTGCCCAACGAGCCCAAGAAAACGTGACCGCAGTTTTGGGCACCGAAGTGATGGATCGCTATAAAATCACCATCGGCGATGTTTACCAAGGTATCGCCGAAACCAACTTGGATCGGGTGATCCTGGATCTCCCGGAGCCTTGGCAGGTGGTGCCCCATGCTGTTAAGGCCTTGCGTCCCGGCGGCATCATTTTGGCCTACACCCCGAGCATCGTGCAGGCCGTTACCTTTCGTGAGGCCTTGACCGAACACGGTTTTGCTTTTGCTGAAACGGTTGAGGTGTTGAACCGGACCTGGCATATTGAGCCCCCGGCGGTTCGGCCAGATCACCGCATGGTGGCCCACACGGCGTTTCTTACCCATGCCCGGATGCTTCCTTCCTAAACATGCGCAAACGAATCTGCTGGGCTGCTGTTTTGGTTTTGGCTCTGGCTGGTTGTTCAAGTAGCGACGTCGGACAAGACGCGCCACCAGTTGAAGTGCTTCCGTCTATGGAGGTGCCAGAGGCCACACTTTTCTCTTTGGATTTGATTGCCCAAACTCATGGCTCGACGGCCAGCATTTTGGGTTTGGGGTGTGCCCGTGCTCAACGAGGCTCCGGCTTCTTTTTGGAGTCTGGCCTTTTGGTCACGAACGCTCATGTGGTGTCGGGGGTTGACCAACCACAGGTCATGGTGGCCGGCGAGGCGGAGACTCAACCAGCGACGGTGATGGCTTTCGACCCGGTAAGCGACCTAGCTTTGTTGTCAATACCTCGCCCGCCGGCTGGCGGTTTGGCCTTACGGGAAGCACAAGACGGTCAGTTGGTAGCGCTGGTGGGCTTTGACATAAAGGGCGAAGCCCAGTGGCGGCCCGGCCGTATTGCTCAACACGTACGGGCCACCGGAAACGATATTTATGGCCAAGAGGCAAGCGGGCGCGATGCGCTACAGGTAGCGATAGATGTTGATCAAGGACACTCTGGGTCTGCGCTAATAAACGAAAACGGGGAAGTGGTAGGGGTGGTGTTTTCTTCTACCGTTGGGGTCGAAGCGGCGGGTTACGCCGTGCAGATAACCGAGTTGCAAAACTTGGTGGCCGAGTTAACCGATGAACCCAGCGGTCCTGGGCCCTGCCGCTCTTAGCCCGAAACGCAAAAATGAGGGGTCAAAGCCCCTCACCTTGCAAAAACTTTTAATCAGTCAACTTCGATGAAGATGCACTCGCCGGGGCACTCTTCGGCTGATTCAATGGTGGCTTCAAGTTGATCTTCAGGCAACTCAGCTAAACCTTCGGCGCCTCCGGGTTCGCTAAAAATTTTGTCGCCTTCTTTTACGTATGCCAAACCATCGTCAAGCATGGCAAAAACGGCAGGTGCGATCTCTTCGCAGAGTCCGTCGCCGGTGCAGAGATCTTGATCAATCCAAACCTTCATAGGGGAAGGGTTCCTCTCGTAATGGGGAGACGCTATTTGCGTCACTTGAGCGACAGCCTAGCCACGGAAAGAACCAAGATAGGCACAGGGCGGTCAAGAACATCTCCTCCAAAAAGGGTATTTCTGTACCACACCGTTTGCCGGGTAAGGTCAACTAAAGCGAGAACGACAAAAAGCGGAGCAACCACATGGCCCACCAAGAAAATCCAGACATGTCATCCCAAATATTGGCGCTGCAAAATGAGTTGACTGACCTCCGCCGGCGTTTGCTTGATGCCCCTGAACGCATTGGTGTGTTAGAAGCGGAGTTGCGTCACGCTCAGCAAGACTTTAAAAAAGCCATGCAGCGCAATCAAAAACTTGATGCCACGTTAGAAGCGGCCCGAAAGCGTATTGGCGACCTTCGCCAAGAAGTAGAGCAACTGACTCAGCCGCCGTCGGCCTACGGCACGGTGGTCGCCCTTAACGACGACGCCACGGTCGATGTGCAAGCCGCCAACCGCAAAATGCGGGTCGGGGTCACTCCGGAACTCTCGGCCACCATTTCGGTCGGTCAAGAAGTTGTACTCAACGAGAGCATGAGCGTGATCATGGCTTGCCGCCCACCTTCCTTGGGTGAGGTCATGACCGTCAAAGAGTCTTTGCCCGGCGGGCCTCGGGTAGTGGTGGTGGGGCGCGGTGACGAAGAACAAGTGGTGGAACTGACCGCCGATTTGCTGAGCCCGTTGGCCCCCAAGCTCCGCAGCGGCGACTCGGTGCTGGTAGATGCACGAGCTGGATTATTGCTGGAACGCTTGCCGCGAGCCGAAGTGGAATCACTAATTTTAGAAGAAGTACCGGATGTTACCTATGAAGATGTCGGCGGTTTAGATCAACAAATAGAAAAAATAATAGATGCGGTAGAACTGCCATTCCTTCATAAAGAACTTTTTGCCGAATACGAACTTCCGGCCCCCAAAGGGATTTTACTTTACGGCCCTCCAGGGTGTGGAAAAACGTTAATCGCTAAAGCAGTGGCCAACTCGTTGGCCCGCAAAGTGAGCGAGGTTTCGGGAGACGAAAACGCTCGGAGTTATTTCCTCAACATCAAGGGCCCAGAGTTGCTCAATAAATACGTGGGGGAAACCGAGCGGCAGATTCGCCTGATTTTTGAACGAGCCCGAGAAAAATCTGAACAAGGTTGGCCGGTCATTGTTTTCTTCGACGAAATGGAATCTTTGTTTCGTACCCGAGGCACCGGGATTAGTTCAGATATGGAATCCACCATCGTGCCACAACTGTTGGCAGAAATCGATGGAGTAGAAACCCTAAGTAATGTCATTGTCATTGGTGCATCTAACCGCGAAGACCTTATTGACCCGGCCATTTTGCGGCCCGGTCGCCTCGACGTAAAAATACGTATCGAACGGCCCGACGAAATGGCGGCGTCACGTATTTTTGCTCGCTACCTGGTGGCTGAACTCCCGTTGGCCGAAGAATTGGTGGAAACCCTCGGCGGGGGAGACCGAAACAAAACGGTCTTGGCCATGATTGAAAAAACCGTAGAAACCATGTACAGCTCTCACGAGAACAACCGTTTTTTAGAAGTCACCTACCAAAACGGCGACAAAGAAGTGCTCTACTTCCGAGACTTCGCCTCGGGGGCCATGGTAGAAAATATTGTACGCCGAGCCAAGGCGCTGGCCATAAAACGCCAGTTGGCTGGCGGCTTTTTAGGTATTCACACCGATGATTTGACGCATGCGGTGCGTCAAGAATTTAAAGAACACGAAGACCTCCCTAACACCACCAATCCTGATGATTGGGCCAAAGTCTCCGGCAAAAAAGGCGAACGTATTGTTTATGTACGCACCCTGATTACCGAACATCAAAACGAAGGTGGCGGCCGGGCCATCGACGGAGTAACCACCGGCCAATACCTGTAGGCCTGGCTTGCTCCGCTATGTCTGTTGACAAAATCCTTGGAATAGAAACCGAATACGGGATCGTCCATCGCGGGGTGCCCGGCCCCGATCCGATTAGTGCCTCGGCGCTACTCATCAACGCTTACCTTGACCAGGTTTCGGCGGCCTCTCGGGGCCCTAACGCTCCACGCCCTGGTTGGGATTTTGTTGGTGAAAGCCCAGACCACGATGCCCGTGGTTTTGTCGCGGTCGACGGGCGGTCGCCGGCCATTGAAATGCACATGGTGAATGCGGTGCTAACCAACGGGGCGCGTTATTACGTTGATCACGCTCACCCCGAAATGAGTTCCCCGGAGTGCGCCGACCCGTTAAGTGCCGTCCTCTATGACCAAGCCAGTGACCACATCATGGTGGCTTCTATGGAAGCAGCGAAAGAGGTACTCCCAGAGGGTCAAGAGTTGGTGGTTTACAAAAATAACTCAGATGGAAAGGGCAACAGTTATGGGTGCCACGAAAACTATTTAGTAGACCGGGCGGTGCCCTTCGAACAAATAGTGTTACACGCCACCGCTCACTTTGTGAGTCGACAAATATTTACTGGAGCAGGAAAAGTGGGGTGCGAAATGCCGGGGAGTAGCCGCCACCAAGTGCCGTTTCAAATCACCCAACGAGCTGACTTTTTTGAAGAACCCGTCGGGTTAGAAACAACCCTTAAGCGCCCCATAATCAATACGCGCGATGAGCCGCACGCCGACCCTTTGCGCTACCGGCGTTTGCATGTCATCGTGGGCGACGCCAACCTTTGTCAGGTAGCGACCTTCCTAAAAGTCGGAACCACGGCGCTGCTGTTAGCCATGGTCGAAGAAGGAATGCTCGACCAGGGAGTTCGTTTTGCCGACCCAGTGCGAGCCCTGCAACAGGTTTCTTTTGACCTCACCTTGCGGCAACCACTCTTGCTGGAAGACGGCACCACAGTGACGGCGCTGTCTTTGCAATGGAGCTATTACGAAAAAGCAGTCAAATATCTTGAACGTTTTGGCAACAAAAAAGTGGGCGGGGCCACCGTCGAATTAGTTATGGAACGTTGGAGTGAAGTGCTTACGGCATTGGAACAAAGCGACCGCTCGCCGCTCATCGGGGTAGTGGATTGGGTCACCAAACAGCATCTCCTGACTGCCTATCAAGAACGGCAAGGCTTGGCCGCCGGCGACATCCGCTTAGCCGCCGTTGATTTGCAATATCACGATTTACGCCCCGCCCGTTCACTTTTTGCCCGTTTGGGAGCCGAAACTCTGGTGGACCAACGGCAAGTGGCGACGGCCATGCTTCACCCCCCGAAAGAAACCAGAGCATATTTTCGCGGCCGGTGCCTTGAAAAGTGGCCCGACCAGGTGGTGGCCGCCAACTGGGATTCGTTGGTCTTCGAAACTGGCCAAACAAACTTGCAACGGATCCCCATGATGGAACCCACCCGAGGCACCGAAAAACATGTTGGTTCGTTGCTCGATCAATGCGCTACCGTAATTGAGCTACTTGACCACCTAAAAGCAGGCGACCCGGTCTAGTCTCAAGTCAACAGACGAGGAGAGAAAACATGCCCGAGCAAGAACAACAACGAAAAAACGCGGCCACCTCGCGAGAAGACTTTGAACAAGAGGACCCCACCCCTGGGGCATCTGGTGAACAAGGTGCGCAATTAAAGGCCGAACTCGATGACCTCCTTGACGAGATTGATGAAGTACTCGAAAGTAATGCCGAAGAGTTTGTAAAAAGCTATGTACAGAAAGGCGGCGAGTAGTCGCCCCGAGTGGGAAGATACTCTTCAACCCGTGACCCTTCCTTTCTTTACCCCATCTGACGACCCCGGCCCCGATTTTGTTGGGCTACTGCGTACCCTCAAACGTCAGCCAGACCTCGGTGACGCCGCTCTAGACCCGGCACGAATAACCCACGCCACCACCGTGGTGGCTATACGCATCGACGATGGCGTCGTTATGGCTGGGGATCGCCGCGCTACTTCTGGGCATCTCATCAGCCACCGAAACATTGAAAAAGTTTTCCCCGCTGACGGGCTTTCTGGTGTAGCGATCGCCGGGGCCGCTGGCCCAGCGATGGAAATGGTGCGCCTCTTCCAGTTGCAACTCGAACACTACGAAAAGGTAGAAGGCAACCCCCTGAGCCTGGAAGGGAAAGCGAACCAACTCAGCCAAATGGTGCGCAACAATCTTCCGGCGGCCATGCAAGGCCTCGGGGTGGTGCCGTTGTTTGCCGGGTACGACATTCAAGAAGAAAAAGGCCGTCTCTTTCAATACGACATCACCGGCGGCCGCTACGAAGAACGAGACTACGGAGCCTCAGGTTCGGGCAGTTTGCATGCCGGCACCGTGATAAAACTCCGCCACAACGGAGACCTAAAACAAAGCGAGGCCATTGACTTGGCCATTGAGTCACTCTTTCATGCCGCCGACGAAGACAGCGCAACCGGAGGCCCGGACCCCGTTCGGGGTATTTATCCGGTGGTGGCGGCCATAACTAAAGACGGTTTTGCCCGGGTGCCCGACGCAGAAATCGCTACTCGTACCGGCGCTATCCTGGACAACCTGATCGGGGGCGCCTAATGAACATGCCGATGTATGTTTCGCCAGAACAGGTAATGAAAGACCGGGCCGACTACGCCCGCAAAGGAATCGCCCGTGGACGAGCTGCCGTAGGAGTAACCTACGCCGACGGCGTTTTGCTTTGCGCCGAAAACCCTTCGAACACTTTGCGCAAAGTCAGTGAAATCTATGACCGCATTGGTTTCATAGGCGTAGGAAAATACAACGAGTTTGACCAAATGCGGGTTGCGGGGGTACGCCACGCCGACCTCAAGGGTTACTCCTTTAGCCGCCAAGATGTAGACGCCCGTTGGTTAGCCAACCAGTACGCCCAAACGCTGGGCCAATATTTCACCCACGAAATGAAGCCCTTAGAGGTGGAGCTTTTGGTGGCCGAAATGGGCGAGGAAGCAGCCGGCGATCAGATTTTCCATTTGCTTTACGATGGGACGGTAATGGACACGAAATCTTTCGTGGTGACGGGGGGAGAGGCCGAAGCGATTCGAGGCCGCATGGAAGAGACCTGGCAAGCAGAAGCACCGCTGGGCTCCGCTTTACAACAAGCAGTTGCCGCCTTGGCAGGCCCCGACCGAACTTTGGGAGCCGATGACCTTGAAGTAGCAGTTTTAGCTCGCCACAATGGACGCCGGGCCTTTCGTCGCATCGAAGGCGCGCCGCTCGTGGCATTGCTTAGCGAAGCCTAGGCCTTATGCAGCGCCGCATTTACGGCATTGAAACCGAATACGGCATCACCTGCACCCTTGACGGCCAGCGCCGCCTCAGCCCCGATGAAGTAGCCCGTTACCTTTTTCGTCGCGTGGTTTCGTGGGGAAAAAGCTCCAACGTGTTTTTAGCTAACGGGTCACGGCTTTACCTTGATGTCGGTTCGCACCCCGAGTACGCCACTCCAGAATGCGACTCAGTGCGTGAGGCCATCGCCCACGACAAGGCGGGTGAACGGATTTTGGAACAACTTTTACGAAGTGCCGAAGAAAAACTTCACGAAGAGGGCATCGAGGGCGACATTCATCTTTTTCGCAACAACACCGATTCCGCAGGTAACTCTTACGGCTGCCACGAAAACTATTTGACCCCTCGCGAAGAAGACCCCGAGCGGTACAGCCAAGTATTGATCCCGTTTTTGGTAAGTCGGCAAATCTATGCCGGAGCCGGAAAAGTATTGCAGACCGCACGCGGTGCCATGTACTGCTTAAGCCAGCGGGCTGACCACGTGTGGGAAGACATGTCGAGTGCCACCACCCGATCGCGTCCCATTATTAATTCGCGTGACGAGCCCCATGCCGATGCGGCGCTTTATCGACGACTCCATGTGATCGTGGGCGACTCCAACATGAGCGAATATGCGGGTTTTTTAAAAATGGCTGCCTGCGGATTAGTTTTGCGCATGTTGGAGGACCCTGCAGTGGTCATGCGTGACATGACTTTAGAAAACCCTATTCGCGCTATTCGAGAAATAAGCCACGACATCACCTGTCAACGGACGGTGCGTTTAGCCAACGGCCGTGAGCTGAGGGCGCTAGATATTCAGCGCGAGTTTTTAGACCGAGCCATCCGTTTTAGTGAACACCATGACATGAGCGAGGAAGAAACAAAAGCCCTCGCCATGTGGGAGCACTGCCTTACGGCTATCGAAGATGACCCCTTGACTTTGGAAAAAGAATGCGACTGGGTGGCTAAGTATTTGTTAATTGAGCGTTACCGAGAACGCCACGGATTGTCTCTGGCCGATGCCCAGGTCGCGTTGATAGATCTCCAATATCATGAGGTCGCCCGCCGCCGGGGGCTTTACTATCGGCTGCAGGAACGGGAAATGGTGGAACGAGTGCTCAGCGATGAAGAAATAACCCATGCGGTGGAATGGGCGCCACAAACCACTCGGGCTCGCCTGCGCGGCGAGTTCATTCGCCGAGCCAAGGAACAACGACGCGACTACACCGTGGACTGGGTTCACCTAAAACTCAATGATGAGGCACAGCGAACGGTGCTGTGCAAAGATCCCTTTCGTTCCGAAGATGAGCGGGTCAACAAGCTCATCAATTCGCTATGAGCAGGCGTCGCCCGCGAGGCCTAAAGTAGAAAAATGAGCAAACTTGAACGATTGCTGAACTTGGTTGCGGCCTTGCTAAACACCAACCGCCCGTTGCCCCGAGAAGAACTTTTTGAAGGCATGCAAGGCGCATACTCCGATGACCCCGAGACTGCTCGACGGGCCTTTGAGCGTGACAAAGATGAACTAAAAGCTCTGGGCATCCCCATCGAATATGAGGAGATTTTGCGAAGCGAGGGAGCTAAAGGGGGCTACCTGATTCGTCAGGAATCTTTTTCTGGCAAAGGCCCCGACCTGGCTCCCGATGAACTGTCCGCTCTGCACGTGGCAGCCAACTTGGTTCGCTTACGTGCTGACCCACTTTGGCCTTTGGGCGGTGACCCGGGCGGTGAAGATCGGCCCGCCCCGGTGGCAGAATTAATCGGCGACGATCGGGTAGCGAACCTTCTGCAAGCAGTGGCCGAGCGCCACGAGGTGACTTTTCTTTACCAAAACGGCCAACGAGCGCTTCAGCCTTACCGATTGTCTTTTAGCCGAGGTCGCTGGTATTTGAGCGGCTGGGATAAAGACCGGCAAGCCGAACGAAGTTTTCGGGTAGACCGCATTGATGGCGCCGTAAAGTTGGGGGCCGCTGAGTCCTTTGATCGTCCTCCGGCTCGTTTGGAATCAGCCGATGACCAGCCATGGCGTTACGGCCCGGGAGACACCATCAAAGCCACCGTGGCGGTAGATGCGGTACATGCCACTTGGATAAAAAACTTTTTAGGGGAAAGCGCGGTAAAAGAAGAACACGCTGATGGTTCGCTGCTGATCGAAGAAGAAGTTGTGAACAAAGAGGCCTTCCGGTCGTTTGTTTTGACCTTTCTTGATGGCGCAGAGATTTTGAGCCCGCCAGAACTTCGTCAAGACATGAAGGATTGGCTGGAGGCACTCCAATGACACGCCTGAGCGCCCAAGACCGTTTGCGTCGCATTTTGGCCATCATCCCGTGGGTAGTAGATAGGGATGGGGCGGAACTCTCGGAGATCGCCGAACGCTTTAACTATCCAGAGAGAATGCTGCTTCCTGATTTGGAAAACGTTGTGGGCATGGTCGGGGTGGCGCCTTTTGGACCGGGCGACATGATCGAGGTAATGGTTGATGATGGTTTCGTGCAAATCGGCTACGCCGACTGGTTCTCGCGCCCACTTCGGTTGACGCCGGCGGAACTTTTAGAGCTCATAGCTGCTGGGAAATCGGTTGCCGTGTTAGCCGACCAAGAACAGTTGGGGTCACTGGAACGCGGGCTAACCAAAATGGCGGTAGCGCTAGGCCAAGGCGCCCAAGAGGCCATAGATGTGCGTTTAGGCACTGGAGACGGAGATGTCCTGGGGGCCTTTCGTCGAGCGGGAGAAAAAGGTCAAGTTTTGTCTATTGACTATTACTCCTTTGGGCGCAATGAGAGCCAAAGCCGGCAGGTGGAACCGCATCGCTTGTTTGCTGATAAAGGCCATTGGTATGCCGAAGCCTTTTGTCAACTGCGTACCGAGATTCGTTTGTTCCGCCTTGATCGGGTGCGTGACTTCAGCGAAACCGACCAAACGTTTACGCCCGTACTTGACGGGGCCCCGATCGGTGAGGTTTTCCCCGTTGACGAAAAAATGGCCGAAGTGGTTCTCCGTCTTGCTCCGGCCGCTCAATGGGTGGTTGGCGAATACCCGCATCATGAGGCGACGGAGGACGATAAAGGCCGATGGACGGTGCGGCTACCGGTGGCTTCACCTGCTTGGTTGGCTCGACTTTTGTTGCGTCTCGGCCCTCAAGTAGAGATTCTGGAAGCGCCCCAAGAACTCGGAGAAGCTCTTCGTTCAAAAGCCGCCAGTCGAGTACTGGACCGCATGAATCAAGAGCGACACCTCTCGGGGTCTTCCGGGGGCTAGGTTGCTCTGAGTGGATGACGAAATGAACCAAGGCGGCCCAACAGAAAACCCTGACCACTCATCGGACTCTCCGATGGAGGATGGATGGGCTGACGACATCTTGGCTCGCGCTAAAGAACGAGCTGCGGGAAAAGAACCAGAAGCACCGGGGTCGCCAGAGGCCACTCCCGATGCGGGAGAATCTGCGTCGCCGGTTGCCCCGCCTGTTTCAGAGCGGCCTTCTCCGGCACCGGTAATGCCATCTGCGTCGGCAACGGTGCCTCCGGTTACCCAGTCGCCACAGGCGATAGTTGAGGAAGAGGATTTCGACCTTGGACTTCCAGGGGCTTTTGCTACCACGGTGCGCGGAGTACTGGAATGGGTCGGAGTGATTGCCGGAGCGTTCGTGGTCGCCATGGTGGTAAAAACATTCTTATTCCAGGCCTATTACATTCCGTCGCCTTCCATGGAAGCCACGTTGGAAATTAGCGACCGGATAATGGTAAATAAACTTAGCTACCAACTGCACGATGTAAACCGGGGAGACATCATTGTCTTCAAAAACCCTGAGGGCGCTTCGGGGGGTATTGAAGATCTCATCAAGCGCGTGGTGGGGTTGCCAGGAGAAACCGTTCAGGTGCAAGGGGGGCGGGTCTACATTGATGAAAGTTTGCTGCTCGAGCCCTACTTGGCCGCTCAAGATATTACCGGCTCGTTTCGTAAACCTCCGGGGTGTGTGGGCAGTAACGATGCGCCGGACCAGTGCACGGTGGCCGACGGCTACGTCTTTGTCATGGGCGACAACCGCCCTAATTCTAAAGACAGTCGAATTTTTGGTCCGATACCCGTGGACTCCATAGAAGGCCGAGCCTTTTTACGGGTCTGGCCGTTGGGGCGTTTCGGACGCCTTTAGCGGGCCTTAAAGAATCGTTGTTCGGCAGTTACCAGACGTTCTACATGGTCGCCATAAATGCCGTCTACGCCAATTTTGAGCAATCGATCGATTTGCCGCGGTTGCTGGGCATCCCAA